>Ga0265798_10000282_pt1 | contig 91079 bp, 85 predicted proteins | sample P3T30metagenome_FD_192430 | JGI IMG/M metagenome (GOLD analysis project Ga0265798, IMG submission 192430) | Plant litter microbial communities from East Loma Ridge, Irvine, California - P3 T30 | ecosystem: Environmental > Terrestrial > Plant litter > Unclassified | place: USA: California... | reverse complement strand
GACCGAACCGACCGAACCGACCGGAGCGACCGAACCGACCGGAGCGACCGAACCGATCGGACCGACCGAGCCGGCCCGCGCCTCCGAGGCCGTCGAGATCCGCGGTGGCGTCCTGCTGCCCGCCCGGCGCCGCGACGTCGACCTGCGGACCTCCGACGGGCTCCGTCTCGTCGGCGAGCTGTCGCTGCCCCTGGATCGCCCCGCCGTCGGCACGCTGGTGACGCTCCACCCCCTGCCCACCGCGGGCGGCTTCATGGACAGCCATGTGATCCGGAAGGCCGCCGCCCGGCTTCCCGCGCTGGCCGACCTGGCCGTCCTGCGCTTCAACTTCCGGGGGGTCTCGTCGCCCCGCGGGCGCTCCGAGGGGGAGTTCGGAGAGGGGATCGCCGAGGCGGCCGACCTCGCGGCGGCGGTGAGGTTCGTGCACGACGAGGGCCTGCCGACCCCGTGGCTGGTCGGCTGGTCCTTCGGCACCGAGGTGGCGCTCAAGCACGGGCGTCAGGTCGAGTCGGCCGGACTCGTGCTGCTCTCGCCGCCCCTGCACCGCACCTCGGACGACGAGCTCGAGGCGTGGAACGACGTCGAGACGCCCATCGTCGCGGTCGTCCCGGAGTTCGACGACTACCTGCGTCCCGACGAGGCCGCACGTCGTTTCTCGGTGATCCCCCGGGCCGACGTCGTGCCGGTCGAGGGGGGCAAGCACCTCTGGGTCGGCGAGAAGCAGACGACGCGCGTGCTCTCGGAGATCGTCCGTCGCGCCGCTCCTCACGCCCTGCCGCTGCCCGCCCGCTGGGCGTGACCGCCTAGAGGGTGTTCTGCCGGGGCACGAGCACCTCGCGGATGATCAGGAGCACCGACGCGGCGAAGGGGATCGCGACCAGGGCGCCGAGGACCCCGAGGAGGGTCCCGCCGACGAGGGCGGCGATGACGACGACGACACCGGGCACCTTGACGGCTCGGCGCATGATGCGGGGGCTCAGCAGGTAGGCCTCGATCTGCATGTAGACGAGGTAGTACACGGCTGCGGTGATCCAGGTCGACGGCGACTCGGGCAGCAGGGCGACCTGCGCCAGCACGATGATCGCGGATCCGCTGATCGTCCCGACCAGGGGGATGATCGAGCCGACGAACGCGATCGTCGCGAACACCGCGGGCTGCTCGGCTCCGATGATGCTCAGGAAGACGAAGCTGAGGATGCCGTTGATGGCGGCCAGCGTGAACTGCCCGATCACGTAGCGCCCGACCGAGTCGCCGATCTGCTCGGCGATGAGCGCGAACTTGTGGCGTTTGGAGGCGGGCACCAGCTGGTACAGCGCGCTCTTCACGTTCTCGATGGACGACGTGAAGTAGAGCGTCAGGATCAGGACGACGATGGTGGCGAAGAGCCCGTTCCCGATCGCGACGCCCACGGCGAGGACTCCGCCGCCGATCGTGACGACGTTGTCCGGGTCGCTCAGGAAGGCCACGATGGCGTCGAGACCCTGCTGCACGTCGAAGACGTTCTGGGGCACGAGCTCCTGCAGGTTGTCGACGAACTGCTGCGTGGTGACGCTCTGCAGGTAGGTGACGAGGTTCGTGATCAACGCCGTGGCCTGGCTCACGACGACGGGCACGATCGCGAAGACCACCCCGACGACGGCTCCGAGCAGGGCGACCATGACGATCGCGATCGCGAGGGAGCGCGGCACGCTCCTCTTCTCGAGCCACGACACGATGGGATCGAGCCCCAGAGCGATGAACAGCGCCGCCCCGACGTACGTGATGATCGTCGACAGCTCGCTGACGGCGCCGCCGATCACGAGGGCGACGAGGACGCCGAGCCCGGCCAGGAGGCCCAGCCGGAAGGGATTGTGGATCTTCACGCGGGGTTCACTCCTGTCGACGGTGGCTCGGCCCGCTGGCGCGACTCCACCGAGTGACTACTCTGGCGCAACCTCGGGCGCGCCGCCCAACACCCCGCGGAGGTTCTCGAGGTAGCCGGCGACGGCGTCGCGCTCCTCGCGCAGATCGGCGAGGCGTCGTTCGGCGTCGCCGACGAGCTCGCGCGCCCGCGTCTCGGCCTCGGCGACGATGTCGCGCGATCTCGCCTCGGCGTTCGTCAGCACCTCGTGGGCCGTCGCATCGGCCTCGCCGCGCACCGTCCTGGCGTGCTCGTGCGACGACCGTTCGAGCTCGTCGGCCTCCCGTCGGACGTCGACGGAGCGCTGGCGTGCCTCGTCGAGCTGGGCGTGGGCCTCGTCGAGGTAGTTCTGCGTCTCGGCGACGGCGGCCTGATGCCGGGCGACGAGATCGCGCTCGAGCTCGTCGAGCCGGGTGCTGCGCTCGAGCGCCAGAGCGATCCGAGCCTCGTCGGTCTCGCGGGCGACGGCGGCCTCCTCGCGGTCGCGCTCCGCGGCGAGCTCTGCGCGGAGCGTGGCGGCCTCGCTCGCGAGCCGGGCGCGTTGCGCCTCCTCGTCGTCGAACAGCCGCGCCTGGCTCTCCGCCACCTCGGCGTCGAGGTCGGCACGGGCGTTGACGGTCTCGGCCTCGACCTGGGCGCGGTGCTCGGCGGCGTCGCGCTCGAGTCGATCGGCCTGCTGCTGGGCGTCGCGGGCGAGGCGGTCACGCGTCTCGGCGGTCGTGCGCTCGATCTCGTCGCGCGTGGTCGTGCGGGCGAGCTCGATCTCGTCGCGCGCCGTGCGGGCGTCGCGGTCCAGCTCGGCTCGAGCGGTCTCGATCTCGAGTTCGAGACCGGCCCGCACCTCGAGGGCCTCGGCCGCCAGGGAGGCGCGGGTCGTCTCGATCTCGCGGCGCAGGTCGTCGCGTCGTGCGTCCACCTCGCGCTCGAGCGCCGCGCGGGTCTCGGTCACGTGGCGGCTCAGCTCGGCACGCTGCTCGGCGATGTCGCGGTCGAGCTCGGCGCGTCGGTTCTCGACGTCGTCGTCGAGCTCGGCGCGGGCCGCCGCGATCTCGCGGTCGAGATCGGTCCGCCGGGTCGTGACCTCGAGCTCGAGCTCGGCGCGCGTGGTCTCGTCGAGGCGGGCGAGCTCGGCGCGGAGGGTCGTGCCCTCCCGGTCGAGGTCGGCGCGCTGCCGCTCGCTGTCGGCGACGAAGAGGGCGCGGGTCTCGGCGGTGGTGCGGGCGAGCTCGGCGGCGTCGGCTCGCGCCTCGGCGACCTCGCGGCCGACGATCTCACGCTGCTCGGCGGCGTCGCGCTCCGCATCGGCGCGGAGGGCGGCGGCCTCGTGCCGTGCGGTGGAGACGTTCTCGGCGGCCTCGGTGGCGGCCGCCCCGCGCATCGCCGACGAGTCGCGCTGGGCCTCCTGCAGCATCGATCGGGCCTCGTTCCGGGCGCGGGCGACCATCCGGTCGGCCTCGGCGCGGGACTCGTCGATCTGGGCGGCGGCACGGCCCCGCGCGTCGCCGAGCACCGCGTCGGCGCGCTCCGAGGCCTCGGCGACGAGACGCTCGGCCTCGGACGAGGAGGAGCGGCGCAGCTCCTCCGCGTCGATGTCGGCCTGGCTGACGAGCCGGGTCGCCTGCTGCTCGGCCAACCGCAGAGTCTGCTCGAGCTTGCTGCCGAGGCCGGCGTACGTCGGGGTCCCCGCCTCGTCGAGCTCCGACTGGAGGTCGTCGAGGCGGACCTGGAGCCGCTTGAGCTCGGCGACGGTCTCGGCGCGATCGGCGTTCGACTTGATGAGCTCGCGACGGAGGTCGCCGAGCGCCCGGTCGACCTCCTCCTTGCGGTACCCGCGGAGTTCCGTTCCGAAATCTGCTTCGTCGACGGCCACGGTGTCTCCTCTTGCTCGGCGGCGGGCACGAGGTCGCTCGTGCCCGGACCCGTCGATTTTAGCGGTCGGCGGACCGGGCGCAGGAGGTCGTGACGCGACTCGCGGACGGGCGGGCGCCTCCCAGGCTATTTCGGATACGCTGAGCCGTCTTAAAATCTGCTGCCGCGCCCGACCTCCTGGCCGGGCCCGCGCCGGCGCGACCGTCCCGAGCGGTCCGCCGCGACCCGACCGGGATGGTGGCACGGAGGGAGAGAAACGTGCGTTTCATCGTCGCAGTGGTCGTCGTCGTCCTGGCGGCGCTCATGGTGGCGCTGGGCTTCGCCCAGCGGACCGTGTTCGCCCCGCCCCCGAGCGTCTCGTCGACCGTGTCGACCGCCGACTCCGAGGCCCGCATCACGGTCGTGCCGTCGGAGGCGCTGCACGGGCACGACGGTCGTCAGACGGTGAGCATCTCGGGTTCGGACACCGACTCGGTGTTCGCGGCGACCGGTCGCACCTCCGACGTGCTGGGCTGGGTGGGTGATTCCGCCTACAACGAGGTGTCGTTCGACGAGACCACCGGCGAGCTGGTGAGCACCCCCGTCGAGGGCGACACGGCCGACGTCCCGAGCCCCGCGGACTCCGATCTCTGGAACGCCGAGTACGCCGGCGCCGACCCGACCTTCTCGATCGACGCGCCCGACGACGTCTCGCTCGTGGTCGTCTCCGACGGCACGGCCCCGGCACCCGACACCCTGCGGGTGACCTGGCCCCTCTCGACGGCCACTCCGGCCGCCGGACCGCTCATCGCAGGCGGTCTCGTGGTGCTGCTCATCGGCGTCCTCCTCTACATCTGGGCCATCGCGCATCACCGGCGCAACCGCGGCCCCCGTCGCCGATCGGGTCAGGGCAAGCCGCCTCGCGTCACGCGCCGGTCGCGCCGCGAGCCCCTGACGTCGGGCGACGACCCCGCCGCCGGCCGTCGCTCCATCCGCCGCTCGATCGCCGTCGTGCCCGTGGTGCTGGTCGGAGCCCTCGCGCTCTCGGGCTGCACGGCCGACTACTGGCCGAGCGCCGTGGGCGGCGCCGGGGCCGACGCCTCGGCGACCCCCACCCCGACGAGCACCGACGCCGTGCCCGACGAGCAGGACGACCTCCAGCCGCCCGTCATCAGCGTGGCCCAGGCCGAGCGCATCGTCCAGCGGATCTCGACGGTGGCGTCCGAGGCCGACGGGACCCTCGACGCCGATCTGGCCGCCACGCGCTTCACCGGCCCGGCACTCGCGCAGCGTCAGGCCAACTACGCCCTCCGCGCGAAGGACGACGGCGCCGCCGAGCCCATCGCCGTCCCCGAGGGCGATGTCACGCTCACCCTGCCGCAGCAGGCCGACACGTGGCCGCGCAGCGCCTTCGTCATCGTCCAGTCCGACGACACCGCCGTGGCCCCCATCGCGCTGACCCTCGTCCAGGAGGACGCCCGCGCCAACTACCAGGTCGAGTACCTGACCAGTCTCGAGGCCGGGGCGACCCCGCCGACGGTCGCGCCCGCCAGCATCGGCGCCGCCCGCCTGTCGCCCGACGTCAAGCTCCTGACCCTCCAGCCCGATCAGCTCGCCACGGCGTACGGCGACATCCTCAGTGAAGGCGACGAGAGCGAGTACGCCGATCTCTTCGAGGCCGAGGGGGACACCCTCCGCGAGAAGATCGGCAAGCCCTACAAGGACGCCAAGCGCGAGGCGCTGCCCGAGACCGCGTCCATCGACTTCGCGTCGACGCCCGACGAGGACCCGGCCGTCGCGTTCGCGACGAACGACGCCGGGGCGATCGTCTCGGTCGCCCTCAACGAGGTCGAGACCGTGAAGCCCACGGCGGAGGGCGCCGAGGTCAACCCCGAGGGCGCGGTCAAGAACCTCACGGGCATCGACAAGACCACGAAGGGCATCGAGGCGACCTACGGCGTCGAGCTGCTGTTCTCCGTGCCGCCCGTCGGGAGCGATCAGAAGATCGTCCTGCTCGGATTCAGTCAGGCCCTCATCAGCGCGAAGGAGCTGTCATGACCAACGTCCCCCCTCTGCCCGCCGGACTCCGCGGAGCCGTCGACCTGTCGTCCCTCGTCGATCGACCGGCCCCCGGGGCGGCGGGCCGTGCTCCGGCCGCCGGGTCGCCTGCGGGAGCGCCGGCGGCGAGCGACGGCGCCGCGCCGGCGTCGGTGGGTGTGCCCGCGCTCGTCCTCGACGCGACCGACGAGACGTTCGCTCAGTTCCTCGAGCTGAGCAGCACCGTGCCCGTCATCGTCGATCTCTGGGCGGAGTGGTGCGGCCCGTGCAAGCAGCTCTCGCCGGTGCTCGAGAAGCTCGTCGCCGAGTACGGCGGACGTCTCGTCCTGGCGAAGGTCGACGTCGACGCCAACCCGCAGCTCACCCAGGCGTTCCAGGCGCAGTCGATCCCCGCGGTCGCCGCCGTGATCGCCGGCCGCCCGGTGCAGCTGTTCGTCGGGGCCCTCCCCGAGGCGCAGGTGCGCGACGCCTTCGAGCAGGTGCTCGACCTGGCCGTCCAGAACGGCGTCACGGGCACCGCCGTCGTGCAGAGCGGCCCGGAGGTCGACGGCGAGACCCCCGAGCCCGAGCCGGAGCCCCTGCCGCCGCACCACCAGGAGGCCTACGACGCGATCGACCGCGGCGACTACGACGCGGCCATCGCGGCCTACAAGACCGCCATCGCGCAGGACCCCCGCGACCAGCTGGCCGTGGCGGGTCTGGCGCAGGTCTCGCTGATCTCGCGGCTCCAGGGCGTCTCGCTCGCCGAGGTCCGCGACGCCGCGGCGGCGGATCCGACGGATCTCGCCGCGCAGCTCGCCGTGGCCGATCTCGACGTGAGCGGCGGGCACGTCGACGACGCGTTCGATCGGGTGCTGACCGTGTTCCCGACGCAGGACGCCGCGGGGAAGAACGAGGCCCGCGCGCGCCTCCTCGAGTACTTCGAGATCGTCGGCGCCGACGACCCCCGTGTGGTCGCCGCTCGTCGGCGGCTGACGATGCTGCTCTACTGACCCGCGCTCGTCGCAGGCGCGAGGCCCCCGTCCGGTTCGGACGGGGGCCTCGTCATGTCGGCGGACGCCGAGGAGGCGCGGGTCGGCTCAGGGGCGTCGCTTCAGCCAGAGGACGCCCAGGGGCGGCAGCAGCACGTCGGCCGAGGCGGGGCGACCAGCCCACGGGGTGTCGGTCGCGACGACGCTGCCCATGTTGCCGACCCCGGAGCCGCCGTACTCGGCGGCGTCGGTGTTGAGGATCTCGTGCCAGGTCCCCGCCTCGGGGAACCCGAAGCGCATCTGCACGGGCTGACCCGACCAGTTCGCCAGGACGGCGACGCTCTCGCCGTCACCGGACTTGCGCATGAACGCGACGACGCTCTGCTGCGCCGCGCCTCCGTCGATCCACTCGAAGCCCTCGGTGTCGAAGTCGTGCGCCCAGAGGGCCTTCTCGGACCGGTACACGGCGTTGAGCTTGCTGACCAGGTCGAAGAGCTGCTGGTGCTCGTGCCGGTCGAGCACGGACCAGTCGAGACCGTTCTCCTGGCTCCACTCGGTGGGCTGCCCGTACTCGGACCCCATGAAGAGCAGCTGCTTGCCGGGGTGACCCCACATGTAGGCCAGGTACGCGCGGAGGTTGGCGCGCTTCTGCCAGTCGTCGCCGGGCATCTTCTCGAAGAGGGATCCCTTGCCGTAGACGACCTCGTCGTGGCTGATCGGGAGCATGAAGTTCTCGCTGAACGCGTAGTGGAACGAGAAGGTCAGCTCGCCGTGGTGGTACGAGCGGTGGATCGGATCCTTCTCGACGTAGTCGAGGGTGTCGTGCATCCAGCCCATGTTCCACTTCAGCCCGAAGCCGAGCCCGCCGTCGCTCGTGGGGCGTGAGACGCCGGGCCAGCTGGTGCTCTCCTCCGCGATCATGACGATTCCGGGGTGGCGCTTGTACGCGGTGGCGTTGGCCTCCTGGAGGAACGAGATCGCCTCGAGGTTCTCGCGGCCGCCGAAGCGGTTCGGCAGCCATTGGCCGTCATCGCGGCTGTAGTCGAGGTAGAGCATCGACGCGACGGCGTCGACGCGCAGTCCGTCGATGTGGAACTCCTCGAGCCAGTAGAGCGCGTTGGCCACCAGGAAGTTCCGCACCTGCGAGTCCCCGAAGTTGAACACCAGGGTGCCCCAGTCGGGCTGCTCGCCGAGACGGGGGTCGGAGTGCTCGTAGACGGCGCGGCCGTCGAAGTTCCCGAGGGCCCATTCGTCTTTGGGGAAGTGCCCGGGAACCCAGTCCATGATGACGCCGACGCCGGCCGCGTGCAGCCGGTCGATCAGGTACTTGAGGTCGTCGGGGGAGCCGTAGGTGCTCTGCGGCGCGTAGTAGCCGGTCACCTGGTAGCCCCAGGAGCCGCCGAACGGGTGCTGCGTGAGCGGCATGAACTCGACGTGGGTGAAGCCGAGGGCCGTGACGTAGTCGACCAGGGGGTCGGCCAGCTCGCGGTACGACAGGCCCGGACGCCACGAGCCCACGTGCAGCTCGTAGACGCTCATCGGGCCGGCGTGCTGGTCGGTCGCCGCGCGCCGCTCGAGCCAGGCGTCGTCCGACCACGTGTGACCGGAGCGCGTGATGATCGAGGCGGTCGCCGGGGGGACCTCAGCCCGTCGGGCCATCGGGTCGGCCCGCTCGACCCACACGCCGTCCGGGGTGAGGATCTCGTACTTGTACGTGCCCTCGGTGACGCCGGGCACGAAGATCTCCCAGACCCCGTTGCCGTCGAGACGGCGGAGGGCGTGCAGGGCGCCGTACCAGCCGTTCAGCTCGCCGATGACGCGCACGGCCTGGGCGTGGGGAGCCCACACGGCGAACGAGGTGCCCGTGACGCCCTGATGCTCGCGCACGTGCGAACCGAGGACGGTCCAGAGCTGCTCGTGCCGGCCCTCGCCGAACAGGTACAGGTCGAGGTCCGAGACGGTCGGGGCGAATCGGTAGGGGTCGTCGGCGAGCCAGGGCGCGCCTCCGTCGTACGAGGCCTCGATCTCGTAGCCGCCGAGGGGCGCCGTGGCGACGCCCTGCCAGAGACCGTGCGCGAGGTGCTCGAGGACGACGACCTCCGAGGAGGCGCCGGTCACCGTGACGGATGCGGCCAGCGGTCGGACGACGCGCACGACGGTCACGCCGTCGCGGGTGTGCTCGCCGAGCAGCGCGTGCGGGTGGCCGTGGCGACCCTCGGCGGCTGCCGCGACCTCGGCGTCGTCGAGCGGGGGAGCCGAGGGCGTCGGGGCGGCGACGGCCTCGACGGGGACGTCGGCCGGCGTCGGGTCCTCCGCCGGGGAGGGGGTGAGGGGGGAGGTCATGATCGGTGCTCCTACGGTGCGCGGTTCAGGTCGACGGTGAGGACGTGCACGGGCTCGACGAACGCGTCGAGACGGACGTAGTTGTCGTCGCCCCAGGTCCAGGACTGGCCGGTGATGAGGTCCCTGACCGTGTAGGTGCCGCCGGGGGTGAGCCCGAACTTCGTCACGTCGAGGTGGACGGTGGTCTCCCGCGCCGAGTGCGGGTCGACGTTGGCGACGACGATCACGGCGTCGGCGCGCCCGCTGCGGGTGTGCGCGCGAGAGAGGTACTTCGAGAAGACGAGCACGGCGTCGTCGTCGCTCGAGTGCACCTCGAGGTTGCGCAGCTGACGCAGCGCGGGGTGCGACGCCCGGATGCGGTTGAGCTGGGTCAGGTAGGGGGCGATCGACGCGCCGGCCGCCTCGGCCGCGGCCCAGTCGCGGGGCTTGAACTCGTACTTCTCGTTGTCGATGTTCTCTTCGCTGCCGGGACGCGCGACGTCCTCGATGAGCTCGTAACCCGAGTAGACGCCCCAGGTCGGCGACGCCGTGGCGGCGATGGCGGCGCGGATCTTGTAGGCCGACTGCCCGCCGTACTGCAGGTACGGCGTGAGGATGTCGTGGGTGTTGACGAACAGGTTCGGGCGGAGCCAGCCGCTGGTCTCCTTCGACAGCTCGGTGAGGTACTCCTCGAGCTCCCACTTCTCGTTTCGCCAGGTGAAGTACGTGTACGACTGGTGGAAGCCGACCTGGGCGAGGGCCTGCATCATGGCGGGCTTCGTGAAGGCCTCCGAGAGGAAGACCACCTCGGGGTTCGTCTCGCGGATCTCGTGCAGCAGCCACTCCCAGAAGCGGACGGGCTTGGTGTGGGGGTTGTCGACCCGGAAGATCGTGACGCCGAGGTCGATCCAGTACCGGACGATCCGGAGCACCTCGCGGCTCAGCCCGTCGTAGTCGTTGTCGAAGTTCAGGGGGTAGATGTCCTGGTACTTCTTCGGGGGGTTCTCGGCGTACGCGATCGTGCCGTCGGGCAGGGTCGTGAACCACTCGGGGTGCTCGGTCACCCAGGGGTGGTCGGGCGAGCACTGCAGGGCCAGGTCGAGGGCCAGCTCGAGTCCGCTGTTCCTGGCGGCCTCGACGAACCAGCGGAAGTCGGCGACCGTCCCGAGCTCGGGGTGGATGGCGTCGTGCCCGCCGTCGGCCGATCCGATGGCGTAGGGGGATCCCGGATCGTCGGGCCCCGCGGTGAGGGTGTTGTTCGGTCCCTTGCGGAAGGTCGTGCCGATCGGGTGCACCGGCGGGATGTAGACGACGTCGAAGCCCATGCGGCTGATGGCGGGCAGGCGTCGGGCGGCCGTGCGGAACGTGCCGCTCTTCCAGCTGCCGTCGGCCTGCTTGCGGGCGCCTTCGCTGCGCGGGAAGAACTCGTACCAGCTGCCGAGCCCCGCTCGGCTGCGCTCGACGCGGAGGGTCTCCACGGAGCTGCGGGTGCGCAGGCTCGCGAGCGGCCTGCTCGCGAAGACGGCCGCCAGTCGCGGGTCGGTGGCGACGCGGAGGCGCGCCCCGGCGGACAGCGACGTGTTGCCGAGCGCCGTGGCGGCGTCGCGGACGAGGACGGTCTCGGGGTAGTCGTCGACAGCGGCGGCCAGCAGCTCGCTGCCGAGCGCGAAGGTCACGTCGACGTCGAGCTCGGCCGGGATCTTGATCTCGGCCGTGTGCAGCCAGGTCGCCCAGTCGTCCGTGTACGCCTCGACCTGCCAGGTCCAGTCGCCCTCGGTCTCGAGCTGCACCTCGGTGGTCCACCGATCGGTGCCCGGGATGCCCGCGGTGAGCGGATGCCGCGTGGTCTCGCCGGTCGGATCGATGAGGAGGAGGTCCGCACCGATCAGGTCGTGGCCCTCGCGGAACACGGTGGCGCCGAACGGCACCACCTCGCCGGAGAACGCCTTCGTCGGGAACACCCGGTCAGGGGTGGTCGGGGTCAGTGCCGTGACGGGGATCCGTCCGACCTTGGGCTCGTATGCAGTCGACACGTCAGCGACGCTACCCGGTATCGCGCGGGGTCGGCCCTGGTCGGAGAGGTCGTCCCCCTCCGGGGCTCGGAGACGACCGATCGGGGTACAGAATGCCGTCCGCATCGGTGGGGACAGACGGTCTCGTCCGTTTTGCCCCCCGTTCTGGGTCGGTGCATATGCATGAAAAAGCTATGTCCGCACTTAGGGGGACCGCTACTGTCGTAGACGTCAGCCAGGCCTGCCCGCCCAGTGGGAACACCGAGAGCCCGGCGCCGCTGACCACCCTCCGGACCCGAACATCCGGCATCCCCCGCTCACACCGCATCGCCCTGGCCGTCCTCCCGACGGACGGCCCGGGGCGCTGCTCGTCGCGCCGTCACGGCGCGGATAGGACCGTCATGAACAAGCTCGTCAAAGGCTCCATCGCCGCCGCGGCAGGCGTCGCACTCCTCCTCGGCGGTGCGGGCACCTTCGCCCTCTGGAACGCCAACACGGAGGTCTCCGCGGCGAGCGTCAGCTCCGGCACCCTGGCGCTGACGACGAGCGGCGCGGGCACCTGGACGGACATCACCAACGGGCGGAACGTCGCGATCTCGGACGTCTCGCAGTACCGGATCGTCCCGGGCAACAAGCTCCGCTTCACCCAGACCATGAAGATCGACGCGTCGGGCAACGACCTGGTCGCCGATCTCGCCTACTCGACCGCGTCGGTCACGGGTTCGCTCAAGGGCATCGCGACCACCACGATGAGCGTCTCCAGCGCCGCGGGCTCGAGCGCCCTGCCGGCGGGTGTGACGGCCGACCCGGCGGCCCCCGGCAGCTTCGTCGTCCGGCCCGTCGCCGCCGGCAGCACGACCGCCGTCGTCACCTTCGTGGTCGAGCTCCCGCAGGCGACCGAGGGTGCGGCGAGCATGAACGGTACCCTCGACCTCAGCAAGCTGACCTTCACCCTCAAGCAGCGCGCCATCGCCTGATCCCCACCAGCCACCACCACCGAGACGGGAGACGCGCGATGAGCCGACCGGCAGCCGCCGCGCGTCGTCACCGTGCGGAACCCTCGCGACGAGCCGGCGGTCTCCGCCGGCTCGTCCGATCCACCTGGTCGGCCACCGGCCTCGTCGTCGTCGGTCTCCTGGCCCTCGTCGCGACCGCCGGCGGCACCTACGCCCTCCTCGGGGCCTCGGCGACCAGCAACGCGTCGGTCATCGCATCCGGCTCCGCCTCCGTCACCGTGGGCAGCGTCTCGTCGCTCGACGTCGCGAAGCTCGGGCCGGGTCGCTCGGTCTCGGGGACGTTCGTCGTGAGGAACACCGGCACGGTTCCGCTGCAGCTCCGCCTCACGGGCACGACCCCCACGAGCGTCGACGCCGCGGTGGTGGGCGAGCTCACCGCGGCGGTCGCCGTCCTGCGGAGCGGCTCCTCGTGCGCGGTCTCGACCGCGGGCGCCTCGACCCGGGCGGCCTCGTTCGACACCGGCGCGTCGTGGGCCGTCCTGCCGGCGGGTCAGTCGCTGACCGCCTGTCTCGTCCTCGCTCTCGACGCCGACGCTCCGGCCACCGTGCAGAACACGGCCGCCTCCGTCGGGTTCGTCGTCGCCGGGACGCAGGTCGCCCCGTGACGCGCCGTCGCACCCGCCCCGTCGCCCGGCGCGGCCTCGTGCTCGCGCTGCTCGCGGGCGTCGTCATCGGCGCGACGCTCGCGACCGGCGGCGCCGCGGTCGCCCTCTGGACGACCAGCGCCCCGGCCGCGACGCGCGTCGCCACCGGGGCCGTGGGTCTCAGCGCGACCGACCTCGCGTCCCTCCAGCGCGACTACACGGCCTCCGTCCCCGCGGTCACCGGATCGTGGTCGTTCACGAACACGGGCACGGTGGACGCCGACTACTCGACCACGGCGTCCCTGGCCTCCGGCAGCTCCGCAGCGCTCGCGTCCTCGATCTCGGTCGTGGCCTGGCCCGTCGCGCGCGGGCAGACGCCCGCCGCGGCGTGCACGGCGTCCGCAGCGGTCGGAGCCGGCTCGGTCTCGGGCACGTGGGCCGCGCCTCCTCGGCTCGGCGGGTCGCTCGCAGCGGGCGCGTCGGTCGCCTGGTGCCTCCGCTCGTCGACGTCGACGTCGTCGCCCCTCGGACGCGTCACGCCCGTGCTGACCGCATCCCTCGCGGCCGGGTCGTGGCGTGCTCCGGCCCAGGAGCGCCGCTTCGTCCAGAACAACACCGTGCCGCCCCGCCAGACGGCCACCTGCTCGTCCACCGACATCTACTACGCGTGGCTCGACTTCGACCCGTCGGACCGACCCATCGAGACCACCTACGGTTCGTTCGTCGGATCGACCCGGGTCGGCACGGCCACCGAGACCGGCCACTACCCGCACTTCGCCTTCACCCGCGAGACGCTCCCGAAGAACCCCTACGGCGACGGTCGCATCACGGTCGACATCCGCGTGGTGGTCGACGGCGTCGCGGGTGCCGTCGCCGCGACGGGCGTCGTCGTCGCCGGTCAGGACCCGAACGGCCTGAGGAACATCCAGTGCCCGTGAACGACGACGGGACGGCGCCGGACCCGACGCCCCGCGCCAGGGCGAGTCGCGCCGTGGTGGTCGCCGTCGTCGCAGCCGTGCTGATGCCGGCGCTCGTCGGCGGGCCGGCGGCGACGGTCGCCCACGCCGCGGCACCCCGCGAGGGTGCCGGCGCGGGGCGACGCGCCGACCCGCCGAGACTCATGCTCAGCGCCGACGGGCTGCGCTGGCAGGTGCGCCTCACGGCGGGACCCACGGCGGCGGGGGAGGCGCTCGTGCCCGGCGGGACGACCTCGACCACGTTCTGGGTGAAGAACGTCACCAGCGACCCGGCCGTGCTCGCGGCGCGCGTCGTCGACGTCGAGGTCTCGTCCCCGGCCTTCGCCCGCGATCTGACCGTCACGGCGACCCGGGGCGCCGAGACGTCGGCCGACCCGACGCCCTCCCTGCCGCTCGGCTCGCCGGCCTGCACGGCCCTCAGGGCACCGGGGCTGCTCTCGGCCGGGGAGGAGGCGCCGGTCACCGTGGCGCTCGCACTCGCCGAGAGCGCCACCGGGTCGTCGGCCGGGCAGTCGGTGGGCGTGACCGTGCTCGTGTCGCTCGCGGGACGTGCGGGCGACGCCGCCGACGAGTGCCCGTCGCCCGCCGTCCCCGGGGCCGCGATGCTGCGAGGCGGCGAGTGGGACGTCGCGGGAGACGCGGACGTCCGGTCCGCCGACGGAGTCGTCGCATCGTCGACCGGACCCGTCGCCGCGGGCGCCGCCTCGGGGGAGACCTCCCCCCGGTTCGTCGGTCTCCCGCTGCCCGGGGAACGGCTCCCGCTGCTGCTCGGCGCCGTGTCCCTCCTCGCCGGCGGCTTCGTGGCGCTCGGCCGCCGTCGTCCCGAGGCCCACGCCGACGCGTCCGCCGACCCCGGCTCCACCGCCGCCGCGAGCCGGGATGCGACCGACCGGACGGGCGCATGACCGCGCGCCGCGCCTCCTCGGCGGGGACGGGTGCGCTCCACAGCATCGGCGTCGGCCTGAGCGCCGGGCTCCTCCTGATCGTGGTCGCGCTCGCCGTGGTGCTCGTCGTCGTGCCGAAGGCGACCGGGTCGACCCCGCTGACGGTCCTCACCAGCTCGATGGAGCCGAGTCTGCCGCCCGGCACGCTCCTCGTCGTCCGGCCGACGCCCGTCGACGAGATCCGCGTGGGCGACGTGCTGACCTACCAGATCGAGTCGGGACGACCGGAGGTCATCAGTCACCGGGTCATCGAGATCGCGTCGTCGTCGGACGGCACCACGTCGTTCGTCACGAAGGGCGACAACAACGACGAGGCCGACGACGAGGCCGTGCTGCCGGTCCAGGTCAGGGGGACCCTCTGGTACAGCGTCCCCTGGCTCGGTTTCGTCAATCAGGCGGTGAACGGGTCGGCGCGCGCCTGGATCGTCCCGCTGCTGGCCGTGGCCCTGTTCGGCTACGCCGGCTACATGATCGTCTCCGGCCTCGTCGCGCACCGCGCGGAGCGCATCAGGCGGCGGGGGCGCGGCCGTCGTTCGGCGGGGCGCTCGGCGCACGACTGACCCCCCTTCTGGGGTGGGCGACGGGTCCGAGCATCCTTGTCCGTCGTTTGGGGGACCAGTACAGTCGACACGACGACGCGGCCTGCCCGCCCGGAGCGACAACCGCCCCGAGAGCCCGGCGCCCGTCGATCGGCGACGTCCCGACTGCGGACGCCCCGTCGGGTGCACGGACCGCTCAGACCCGAGGCTGTCCCGTGCGATCGACGAACACGGCGAGCGACGGTGAGCGCCCGGACCCGGCCCGAACCGGTCCGGTCGCCACCCGAACCGCGTCGACGCGGTCTTCCTCCGCCCCGGCGCCCGCCCGCACGGCCCGTCAGCCGACGAGTGCGGCGACGACGACCCCGCTCAGGGCGACGATCGCGAGGTGCGCCGCCACGGTGAGCGCGAACGCCCGACGGAACGCCGGCTTGCCGGTCTTGTGCCGGAGCAGCTGCTGCGCCAGGACCGCGCCCGGCCACCCGCCGGCGAGCCCGCAGACGAGGAGGGTCCGCTCCGGCACGCGTCGCGTGCCCCGCCGGGCGGCCCGCTTGTCGACCGCGTAGGCGATGGCCGTCCCGATGTTGAGCGCGACCAGCAGGCCGACCGCCCACCACCTCGCCCACAGCGCGTCCGGCGATCCCGCGCCCGGCCAGTGCCCGCCGGTCGTCAGCGCGACGGCGACGAGCGCCCCGCTCGCCACGACCGCCGCGGCCACGGCGGCCCGGCCCCGACGCGACGGTCGCGGAGACCTCGCTCTCGGGGGCGACCAGGCAGCCCCCGCTCGGGCCACGCGGACCGCCTGCGGTCGGCGATCCCCGTGGCCGTCGACGACGTACGAGTAGGCCTCCCCGGTGCGGGGGCGGGGCGTTCCGCGGCCGAAGGCGGTGATGTGCACGAAGACCCGGCCGCGACCGGACGCCGGACTCAGGAACCCGAAGCCCCGGGCGTCGTCCCAGCTCGTGAGCGTCCCCTCGACGCGCTGCTCCGCCACGGTTCAGTCCCGTGCCACGGCGGCGTACCGGCCGTTCACGGCCCGCACGAGGTCGTCCGGCGCGATCTCGACGTCGAACCCGCGCCTCCCGCCGCTGACGAACACGGTCGTGAAGGAGGCGCAGCTCGCGTCGATCACGGTCGTCGCCGCCGTCCGCTGCCCCAGGGGGCTGATGCCGCCCACGACGTAGCCCGTGCGACGTTCGGCGAGGGCCGGGGCGGCCAGCACCGCCTTCTTGGCCCCGACCTCCGTCGCGAGCGCCTTGAGGTCGAGACGCCGCGAGACGGGCACCACGGCCACGACGAGGGCTCCGTCGGCCTCGACCATGAGCGTCTTGAGCACCCGATCGTCGGAGACCCCGAGGGCGGCGGCCGCCTCGGCGCCGTAGTCGGTCGCCGTGTCGCGGTGCTCGTAGGGATGCGCGACGAAGGCGATGCCGAGCGCGGTCAGGGCCGAGGTCGCCGGCGTCGACGGACCGGACGAGGAGGCGCGGCTCGTCGACACGGGACGCTCAGACGATCCGGTAGACGACGACGGTCGGACCCGAGACGACGATGTCGTCCCCGGGTGCCGAACCGGCCGGCAGCCCCCGGTCGTCGCTCGACCACAGGGCCTCGTAGCCGGCGACCCCGTCGGGGGACGGCAGGGTCGCCGTGATCGTCGTCTCCGCGCCGTGCACGACGACGAGCACGCTGTTCGGCTCCTCGTGCTCGGGGGTCGAGGTGACGAGGTGCTGGACCGTCCGGACCGCGACGTCGTTCCACTCGTCGGGGTGCATCTCGACGCCCGAGGCCGAGTACCAGGCCATCTCGTTGGCGCTGAGGGTGCAGGCCCCGTCGACGCCGAACCGGATCGGACGGAGAGCGGGGTTCTCGGCCCGCAGCCGGGTCAGCGCTGCGACGTCGTCGCGGAGGGCCACGTGCCACGGCTCGTCGGACCAGTCGACCCAGGTGAGCTCGCTGTCGGTGCAGTACGCGTTGTTGTTGCCGTGCTGGGTGCGGCCCCGCTCGTCTCCCGCGGTGAGCATCGGCACGCCCGCCGAGACGAACAGGGTCGCCAGGAGGTTCCGCATCGAGCGCCGACGGGCGTCGGAGATCCACGGGTTGACGCTCTCGCCCTCGATGCCGTGGTTGAACGACCGGTTGTCGTCGGTGCCGTCGCGGTTGCCCTCGCCGTTGCTCAGGTTGTGCTTGGCGTCGTACGAGACGAGGTCGAGCAGGGTGAAGCCGTCGTGCGCCGTGATGAAGTTCAGACCCGCGACGGGGCCGCGCTCCCGAGCGAAGATGTTGCTCGACCCGCTCAGCTTCGAGGCGAAGCTGCCCAGCCCCGACGGCGGCAGGCCGTCTGCCCGGGCTGCGGCGACGTCGGTCAGCCAGAACTCGCGCGAGCGGTTGCGGAACCGGTCGTTCCACTCGATCCAGCCGGGAGGGAAGGCTCCCGTCTGCCATCCGCCCAGGCCGACGTCCCAGGGCTCGGCGATCATCTTGACCCCCTCGAGAGCCGGGTCGGTCACGATCGCGGTCAGGAGGGGGTGCTCGGGATCGAACACGTGGTCGGCGCCGCGGCCGAGCGTCGCCGCGAGGTCGAAGCGGAAGCCGTCGATCTGCACCTCGTCCGCCCAGTAGCGAAGCGAGTCGAGGACGAGACGCGCCGCGGCCGGCGTGCTCGTGTCGATCGAGTTGCCGCAGCCGGTGACGTCGACGGGGTCGCCGGCCGCGTCGTGACGGTAGTAGCGCGAACCGTCGAGACCGCGGAGGCTCGTGACCGGACCGCCGACCTCGCCCTCCTCGGCCGTGTGGTTGTAGACCACGTCGAGGTACACCTCGATGCCGGCCTCGTGCAGCAGCCGGACCATCCCCTTGAACTCCCTCAGGACCGCGGAGGCGCCGGCCAGCTGGGCGTCGCGGCTCGCGTAGGCCGTATGGGGCGCGAAGTACGACAGGGTGTTGTAGCCCCAGTAGTTCTCGATGCCCTGAGCGACGAGCCGCTCCTCGTCGACGTGCTGGTGGATGGGCAGCAGCTGGACGGCGGTCACTCCGAGACCCTTGAGGTAGGCGATGGTCGACTCCGCCGCGAGACCGGCGTAGCTTCCGCGCAGCTCTTCCGGGACGAACGGCGCGAGGCGCGTGAGACCCCGCACGTGGGCCTCGTAGACGACCACCCGGTCGAGCGGCGTGCGGGGCTTGGCGACGCCGCCCCAGTCGAAGGACTCGTCGACGACGGCCGACTGCCAGGTGCCCCGGCCCGTGCGGCCGAGTCCCCGCGCGTAGGGGTCGAGGAGCTCGCGGGACGGGTCGAAGGCGTTCCCGCGTCCCGGGGGGCCGTCCGCACGGAGCCAGTAGCGCCGACCAGGGGTCAGCGCACCGTCCGTGGCGCTCCAGACGTCGCCGTCGCCGCGGGTCAGGGGCACGACGCGGTCGTGGGGGGCGTCGTCGACGACCAGATCGATGCTCGTGGCCGAGCTGGACCACACCCGCAGGGTCGGCCCGTCCGGTCCGCGGGTCAGACCCAGGTCGCGCAGGGAGTCGATGTCGGACACGGCACTTACAGTAGATGAGCGCGAGGCCTCGCTCGAACCGGCCGCGGGGCCCACCTCGGCCCCTCCGTGCTCGGGCCCGCCTCCGTCCCGCCCTCTCTCTCCTCGGATCCGGAGAACCGCCATGACCGTCTACCTCGACCACGCCGCCACGACGCCGATGCATCCGGCGGCCCTCTCGGCGTACACGGAGGCCCTCGGCGCGGTCGGCAACCCCTCGTCGATCCACAGCGCGGGGCAGAGCGCCAGACGGGTCCTCGAGGAGGCGCGGGAGCGCGTCGCCGCCACCCTGGGCTGCGAGCCCATCGAGGTCGTCTTCACCTCGGGCGGCACCGAGTCCGTCAACCTCGCCCTCAAGGGCCTGTGGTGGGCGCGCCAGTCCGACCGGCCCCGCCCGCGCCTCCTCGTGGCCGCCGGCGAGCACCACGCGACCGTCGACACCGTCGAGTGGCTCGAGCGGTACGAGGGCGCCCTCGTCACCTGGATCCCCCTCGACGGACTCGGTCGCCTCCGCCTCGACGCCCTCGCCGAGGCGCTCGAGGCCCACGACGACGTCGCCCTGGTGAGCCTGCTCTGGGCGAACAACGAGGTGGGAACCCTGCAGCCGGTGGCGGAGGTCGCCGCGCTCGCCGAGGCGCACGGCGTGCCGGTTCATTCGGACGCGGTCGCGGCCTACGGGCAGGTGCCGGTCGACTTCGCCGGATCCGGGCTCGCGGCGCTCAGCGTCAGCGCGCACAAGATCGGCGGACCGATCGGGATCGGAGCGCTCGTCCTGTCTCGCACGGCGACGGTGGTCCCGCTCATCCACGGCGGGGGGCAGCAGCGGCAGGTCCGATCGGGCACCCAGGACGCCCCGGCGGCCGTCGCCTTCGCCGTCGCCGCCGAGCAGCCCCACACCGACTACGAGCCGCTGCGCGACCGCCTCATCGCGGGCGTCCGTGCCGCGGTCCCCGGGGCCGTGCTGCGCGGCGACCCCGTCGACCGGCTGCCCGGCAACGCGCATTTCACCTTCGAGGGGTGCGAGGGCGACTCGCTGCTGTTCCTGCTCGACGCCGCCGGGGTGAGCGTCTCGACCGGCTCCGCCTGCCAGGCGGGCATCCCCGAGCCGTCGCACGTGCTGCTGGCGATGGGGCTGACCGACGACGAGGCCCGCGGGGCGCTCCGGATGACCGTCGGGCACACCTCGACCGAAGCCGACGTCGACGCGCTGCTGGCGGCGCTGCCCGACGCGGTCGCCCGCGCGGGTCGGGCCGGCTACGCCGACCGCACGCCCCTCCTCGGCCACCGCTGAACCGACCGCGGCGCCGACTCGCTCGGACGGGCGGCCCCGGAGCTCGACGAGCGTCTCGCGGGGCAGACTGGGGCGATGCAGCTCTACTCGTCGTCGGCCCCGGTCCGTGCTCGGCAGATCACGGCCGACGTCGTCGCCCTCGCTCTCGTCGTCGCAGCGGTCGTCGCCGGGTCCGCCGCCGCGGCGTTCATCCGGACGTTCGCGGATCTGGGCCGCCGGGTCGAGGACGCGGGCCTGGGCTTCCAGCGCTCGATGAGCGACGCGGCCGAGACGATCGCCGGGCTGCCGCTCGTCGGCGAGGCCGCCGGGCGTCCGTTCGTCGGAGCCGGCGACGCGGCGTCTCAGGTGGTGGCCGCGGGTCGGGACCAGCAGGAGGCGGTGGGCACCGCCTCCCTCGTGGTCGGCCTGCTCGTCGCGGGCATCCCCATCGTGGTCGTGCTGCTGACGTGGCTGCGGCGGCGGATCGCCTTCGTGCGACGCGCGGCGGCGGTGAGCGCCCTGCACCGCAGCGAGGGCGGTGACGACCTGCTGGCCCTCCGCGCGTTGTCGACGCTCGAACCGGCGGTGCTGCGGTCGGTGGCCCCGAACCCCGTCGCCGCCTGGCGGACCGGCGACGCCGACGTGGTCGGGCGGCTGGCCGACCTGGCCCTCCGCGACGCGGGCGTCGGTCGCGCCCGGTAAGCTCGGGGACCATGATCGCACTGGATTTCTCTGAGCAGATTGCCGCCCTCCGGGCCACGTTCGAAGACATCCGCGCGGTGATCGGCCAAGACCGTCTCGTGGCCGAGATCGCCGATCTCAGCGAGCAGGCGTCCGCCCCCGACCTGTGGGACGACACGGAGAACGCGCAGAAGGTCACCAGCGCTCTCAGCCACCGTCAGGCCGAGCTCGAGAAGCTGGAGACGACCGAGCAGCGGCTCGACGACCTCGGGGTCCTGGTCGAGATGGCCAACGACGGAGACGACCAGGAGAGCGCGGACGAGGCGCAGGCCGAGCTCAAGGCCCTCCAGAAGATGATGGACACGCTCGAGGTCCAGACCCTGCTCGACGGCGAGTACGACCCCCGCCCCGCGGTCATCACCATCCGCGCCGGCGCCGGCGGCGTCGACGCCGCCGACTTCGCGGAGATGCTGCTGCGCATGTACCTGCGCTACGCCGAGAAGCACGGCATGTCGGCCACCGTCATGGACACCAGCTACGCGGAGGAGGCCGGCATCAAGAGCGCCACCTTCGAGATCGACGCCCCCTACGCCTTCGGCACCCTGAGCGTCGAGGCCGGCACCCACCGGCTCGTCCGGATGAGCCCGTTCGGCGCGGCCGGCAAGCGGCAGACGAGCTTCGCCGCGGTCGAGGTCATCCCGCTGATGGAGGAGACCGAGTCGATCGAGATCCCCGAGAACGACATCCGGGTCGACGTGTTCCGGTCCTCCGGTCCCGGCGGGCAGTCCGTCAACACGACCGACTCGGCCGTGCGCCTGACGCACATCCCGACGGGCACGGTCGTGTCGATGCAGAACGAGAAGAGCCAGATCCAGAACCGCGCTGCGGCGATGCGCGTGCTCCAGTCGCGCCTCCTCCTCCTCCAGAAGGAGGCCGAGAACGCGAAGAAGAAGGAGCTGGCCGGCAACATCACGGCCAGCTGGGGCGATCAGATCCGCAGCTACGTGCTCGCGCCCTACCAGATGGTGAAAGACCTCCGCAGCGAGCACGAGGTGAACAACCCGTCGAACGTGTTCGACGGCGACCTCGACGGCTTCATCTCGGCCGGCATCCGCTGGCGCAAGCGCGACGAGTCCTGATCCCGGCCGTCGGGTCGGTCCTCGTCTCCTCCCCAGCGTCCCCAGGGGATTCATAGGGCACGGGGGAGGCGCGTCGCTGCGGTGTTCGCAGGCGGTGGCGCTTAGGGTGATCCCCGTCATGATTCGGTTTGATGAAGTCACCAAGGTCTACGTCGGCAATCCCCGCCCGGCACTCAACGCGGTCACCCTCGAGATCCTCAAGGGCGAGTTCGTGTTCCTCGTCGGCGCGAGCGGCTCCGGCAAGTCGAGCTTCCTGCGCCTCGTGCTCAAAGAGGAGAAGCCCTCGGCCGGCCAGATCCACGTGCTCGGTCAGCGCCTCGCGACGCTGTCGAGCCGCAAGGTCCCCTACTTCCGCCGCAACATCGGCGTGGTCTTCCAGGACTTCCGTCTCCTCCCGCAGAAGAACGTCTTCGACAACGTCGCCTTCAGCCTCCAGGTGATCGGCAAGAGCAAGGGATTCATCCAGGAGGCCGTGCCCGACGTGCTCAAGATGGTCGGTCTCGTGGGCAAGCAGCAGCGTCTGCCGCACGAGCTCTCGGGCGGTGAGCAGCAGCGCGTCGCGATCGCGCGGGCCATCGTGAACAAGCCGGCCGTGCTGCTGGCCGACGAGCCGACCGGAAACCTCGACCCCTCGACGAGCGCCGGCATCATGACCCTGCTCGAGCGGATCAACTCGGGCGGCACCACCGTCATCATGGCCACCCACGACGCCGGCATCGTCGATCAGATGCAGCGCCGGGTCATCGAGCTCAGCGCGGGCAACATCCTCCGCGACGAACGCAGCGGCGGCTACCAGACCCAGGCGGTGCCCATCCAGGCCATCGGGGTCGAGGATCTCAGCCTGAGAGGGGCGGACGAATGAGACTCGGACTCGTCCTCAGCGAGGTCGGCAGCGGCCTCCGGCGCAACGCCTCGATGGTCGTCTCGGTCATCCTGGTCACGTTCATCTCGCTGACCTTCGTCGGCACCGCCGCTCTGCTCCAGATGCAGATCAACCAGATGAAGGGCTACTGGTACGACAAGGCCCAGGTGGCCGTCTACCTCTGCACCGACACCGACACCACCGGCAACTGCACGGGTGCCAAGGCCACACAGGACCAGATCGACGCCGTGCAGGCGCAGCTCGACTCCGAGGTGCTCGCGCCGTTCGTCGACCGCTCGTACTTCGAGACGCAGCAGCAGGCGTACGACCGCTTCACGACGCAGTTCGCGGACAGCGCGGCCACCGAGTTCGTGCAGCCCTCGTACCTGAACGAGACCTTCTGGGTCAACCTGAAGGACCCGACGCAGGCCGACGTGCTCGCCGAGAGCCTGTCGAGCCTGGCCGGCGTCCAGGAGGTCGTCGACCAACGGGCCTACCTCGACCCGATCTTCTCGGTGCTGAACGCCGCCAGCTACACGGCCATCGGCATCGCCTCGCTCATGCTCATCGCCGCCGTGCTCCTGATCGCGACGACCATCCGGCTGAGCGCGTTCAGTCGACGACGCGAGCTCGGCATCATGCGGCTGGTCGGGGCCTCGAACACGTTCATCCAGACGCCGTTCATCCTCGAGGGCGTGATCGCCGCGCTCATCGGGTCGCTGCTGGCGGGCGGTGCGATCGTCGCGATCGTCAACTTCTTCGTCAAGGGGTACCTGGTGGTCACCTTCGAGGGAACCCCCTTCGTCGGGCTCCGAGACGCCGCCCTGGTGGTGCCCTTCGTCATCCTGGTGGGCATCGTGCTCGCGGCTCTGTCGGCGAACATCGCGATCCGCCGCTACCTCAAGGTCTGACGACCGAACCGCACGACCGCCCGGCTGTATACTGACAGGCTGCCTATCGCGGCAGACCCATCACTCGAACGACCAGGAGGCACCCCGTGGCGAAAGAACGCGGCGAGAAGGTCGTGGCCACCAACCGTCGGGCGCGCCACGACTACACGATCGAGAGCACGTACGAGGCCGGCATGGTGCTGAGCGGGACCGAGGTCAAGGCCCTGCGTCAGGGCCGGGCGTCGCTCGTCGACGGGTACGCCTTCGTCGAGAACGGCGAGGCCTGGCTCGACGCCGTGCACATCCCCGAGTACACGGAGGGCACGTGGAACAACCACGCGCCGCGTCGCAAGCGGAAGCTCCTCCTGCACAAGCAGGAGATCGTCAAGATCGGCCAGAAGACGAAAGAGGGCGGCTTCACGATCGTGCCGCTCAAGATGTACTTCAGCGACGGCCGTGCCAAGGTCGAGATCGCGGTGGCCAAGGGCAAGCGCGAGTACGACAAGCGTCAGACGCTCCGCGAGCGGACGGCGACCCGCGAGGCGCAGTCCGCGATGTCGGCGCGCAAGCACCTCGGCGAGTAGCGGCGGTCTCCGTCTCCTGTCGCCGCGCCTCCCGGGCCTGCGGTCGCTGGACGAGGAGGCGCGGAGGGCTTACACTGGAGGGCCGCGGTACACCGCGGTCGGCACCACCGGCGACAACTCCACAGAGTGTGACAGCGGCCCCTCAGGGGGATGATCGGTTTCGACATCGCCTGCGTGCGAACGAGAAGCGGGCCGAGGATCCAGGGTTATCTCGTAAACGATCTCTGGAAAACAATAAGTGCCAATAACAAGCGCACTGACTTCGCTCTCGCTGCGTAAGCAGTAGAGCCACATGAAGTCCGTCAGTCTGGTGACCGCCTTCTAACCAGAGCCTGACGTCATCTAGAGGGCTCGCTGCGTGACTACGCCTGAGGGTCACGCGGGACTCGAACTCGGGCTGGGCCCGTCGACCGAGAAGCCAGTAGCGAAGGTCGGGGCCGAGCAGAACGTCTCATCTGGCTACGCCCGTAGAATGCGTGCAATCTCAGCGATGGACGGGGGTTCAATTCCCCCCATCTCCACCATCGGTCGCTGTCACACTCCGTCTCATGACGAACGCCCCCGCCGAACTCGGCGGGGGCGTTCGTCGTGTGCGGCGACGCCGTCAGGATCGACGAGCTCCCGCGGGGGCCTCGAACGCGAGGTCGAAGAGCGACCCCGCACCTCCCGGGTGCTCCGCGGGGAGCAGCGACGGGTGGAGGGGCGGCACCGAGGCGTGCGAGATCTTGGGGTGCACCGGACGATCGTCGGTCTCGCCGTCGCCGACCAGCTCCTCGTGCAGCTTCTCGCCGTCGCGGAGACCCGTGAACACGATGTCGACGTCCCGACCGGACATGGCGATCATCCGCTCGGCGATGTCGAGGATCCGGACGGGCTCGCCCATGTCGAGGATGAGGACCTCGGCGGGCGACCCGATGCCGCCGGCCTGGACGACCAGGTTGCACGCCTCGGGGATCGTCATGAAGAAACGCGTCACGTCGGGGTGGGTGATGGTGAGCGGACCGCCGGCCTCGATGAGGGACGAGAACACCGGGAGCATCGAACCGCGGCTGCCGAGGACGTTCCCGAACCGGACCGACAGGTACCTCGCCCCCGTCTCGTCGGCCGCTGAGGCGGTCAGTCGCTCGGCCAGCCGCTTCGAGTGGCCGAGCACGCTCGTGGGGTTGGCCGCCTTGTCCGTGGAGATGTTCACGAACGTCGTCACTCCGGCGGCCCGGCTGGCGTCGAGCACGTTCCGAGTGCCGAGCACATTGGTCTTCCAGGCCTCGTCGGGGTACTGCTCGAGCATCGGGAGGTGCTTGAGCGCCGCGGCGTGGAAGACGACGTCGGGACGTCGTTCGGCGAAGATGCGGTGCAGGGCCGCCGCATCGCGGATGTCGGCGAGGACGACCTCGCGCGAGTCGAGCAGCCCGTTGCCGGAGACCGTCAGCTGGGCCTGCTGGAGGCCGGTCTCGTCGCGGTCGAGCATGATGAGGTCGGCCGGACCGTACTTGGCGATCTGCCGGCAGAGCTCGCTGCCGATCGAGCCGCCGGCACCGGTCACGAGCACCCGTGAGCCCGCGAGGTAGCCGGCGATGGACTCGACGTCGGTGTCGACCGGGTGACGGCCGATGATGTCCTCGATCGCGATGTCGCGGACGTCTCGGAGTCGGGACCGGCCGTCGAGGACCTCGTCGAGGAGGGGGAGCACCATGACCCGCAGGCCGGCGGTGGCGGCGAGGTCCGTGATCTCCTGCAGGAGGGCGGCGTCGGCTCGGCCGACCCCGATGACCAGCACCTCGGCTCCCGAGGCGGTCGCGGCCCCGACGAGGTCGTGGCGGCTCCCGAGCACACGCACCCCTTCGATGCGGAGGCCTCCGCGGGTCGGGTCGTCGTCGAGGAGCCCGACCGGCAGGTACGGCGAGTCGGGATCGGTCAGCATGCGCCGGACGAGGTGGTTGGCCAGACGACCGGCACCGAAGATCAGGGTGCGCTGGGCGTCGTCGCGAGGCCGGTTCCGGTGTTCGACGATGATCCGGGCGATGTAGCGCAGGGTGCCCATCGCGACGAATGCGACGGGCGTGGCGATGAACGTGGTGCTGCGCGCCAGACTCACCTCGGTGCCGACGAGCAGCACGGGCAGCCCCAGGACGAGTCCGCTGAGGGCCGCCGACGCGGCGACCGCGCGGACCTCGAGGAGGCTCCCCGGCACGAATCGGCGACGGTAGACGCCGGTGGCGAAGCCCACGGCGCAGTGGATCACGATCACGACGGCGGCCGTCGCCGCGACGGACCTCCAGGCGATCTCGTGGATGGCGAAGTCGTGTCGCACCACGACGGCGAACACGAGCGCGATCACCCACGCGCCGGCGTCGGCGCCGACCTGGAGCAGGGTCCGACGAGCCGGCGATCTCATGAACCACGCGGCGGGAGACAGCGGTGAAGCGGGTTCGCACGGGACGTCGACACGTGATCGCACGGCGGGGTTCCTGTCTCTATCGGGGTCGGGCGCCGTGTGCGACGCCTGAGCGCCGATCGGCGACCGTGCTCCGAGGCACCCTGGTCGATCGTCCGTTCAGCGCTGTCGATCATTGTCTCACATATTGGATATCGCATGGCAGATCATTCAGGGGATGATCGCGACCGGGTGGGGGGTGATCTTGCTGATGGCCGGCTGCGAAACCCGGCCCGCGCCTCCCGCGGGTCCTAGCGTGTGAGCACGGGCACGATTCCGTGCCCCGAGTGGTCAAGGAGGATCACCATGGCAACGAACCACGCCGTCGCGTACAAGGGCCCCGGAGTCGTCGAGGTCATCGACGTCGACTATCCGACGTTCGAGCTGAAGGACGGGCCGGGCGTCAACCCGGCGAACATCGGGCGGAAGGTCAACCACGGGGCGATCCTCCGCACGGTTGCCACCAACATCTGCGGCTCGGACCAGCACATGGTCCGCGGTCGCACGACCGCCCCGACCGACCTCGTGCTCGGGCACGAGATCACCGGCGAGGTCGTCGAGGTCGGCCCCGACGTCGAGTTCATCAAGGTCGGCGACATCGTCTCGGTGCCGTTCAACATCGCCTGCGGCCGCTGTCGCAACTGCAAGGAGCGCAAGACCGGCATCTGCCTCAACGTGAACCCCGACCGTCCCGGCAGCGCCTACGGCTACGTCGACATGGGCGGCTGGGTCGGCGGTCAGGCCGAGTACGTCCTCGTCCCCTACGCCGACTGGAACCTGCTGAAGTTCCCCGACCGCGACCAGGCCCTCGAGAAGGTCCTGGACCTCGCGATGCTGTCCGACATCTTCCCGACCGGGTTCCACGGGGCCGTCACCGCCGGGGTCGAGGTCGGCTCGACCGTCTACGTGGCCGGGGCCGGGCCCGTGGGCCTCGCCGCGGCGACCAGCGCGCTGCTGCTCGGCGCCAGCGTCGTCATCGTCGGCGACATGAACGCGGATCGTCTGGCGCAGGCCCGCAGCTTCGGCTGCGAGACGGTGGACCTCACCAAGGGGGACCCGGGCGAGCAGATCGACCAGATCCTCGGCGAGCCCCTCGTCGACTGCGCCGTCGACGCGGTCGGCTTCGAGGCGAAGGGCCACGGCGGCGGATCGGGGGAGGAGGCTCCCGCGACGGTGCTGAACTCCCTGATGGACATCACGGCGGCCGGCGGGGCCATGGGCATCCCCGGGCTCTACGTCACCGGTGACCCGGGAGGGGTCGACGCGGCCGCGCAGAAGGGCTCGCTGTCGCTCAGCCTCGGCACCGGATGGGCGAAGTCGCTGTCGTTCACCACGGGTCAGTGCCCCGTCATGAAGTACAACCGCGGTCTGATGATGGCGATCCTCCACGACCGCGTGCACATCGCGAAGAACGTGCACGCCGAGGCGATCGGCCTCGCCGACGCGCCGAAGGGCTACGAGCTGTTCGACAAGGGAGCGGCGACGAAGTACGTGCTGAACCCCAACGGCTACATCGCGGCCTGACGAGGAGGCGCGGGTCGGCCCGAGAGGGTCGGCCCGCGGCCCCGGGGCGGGTGTATGACGGAACCACCCCATGACGAAGCCACGCGAATCCCCGAGCCCCGAGCGTCAGAAGTGGCAGGCGTTCGCCGTGTGCGTCGCGGTGGCCGCTCTGACCATCCTCGACCTGTCGAAGGTCAACGTCGGGCTGCCGAGCATCGAGGCGTCCCTCGGGGCGGGTCCCACCGCGCTGCAGCTCATCGTCGCCGGGTACGCGCTCGCCTTCGGGCTCTCGCTCGTGCCCTCCGGCCGTCTCGGCGACCTGAAGTCGCGTCGGCTCATGTTCGTGATCGGCCTCTCGTGCTTCACGGTGGCGAGCCTCCTCTGCGCTCTGGCACCCACGATCGAGCTGCTCGTCGTCGCCCGCATCCTCCAGGGCGTGGCCGCGGGGATCCAGATGCCGCAGGTGCTGGGGCTCATCCAGCAGCTCTTCCAAGGCCGTGAGCGAGCCCGCGCGTTCGGCTTCTTCGGCGCCATCATCGGGGTCAGCACGGCGTTCGGCCCGACGCTCGGCGGTCTCCTCATCGCCCTCGGCGGCCCGGAGGACGGCTGGCGCCTCCTCTTCTGGATGAACATCCCGCTCGGTCTCGCGGCGATCGTCTTCGCGGTCAAGCTGCTGCCGAGGGCCTCCACCGCGCCGAGCGGTCACAACGAGCTCGATCTGTTCGGCATCGTGCTGCTCGGGCTGACCATCCTGACGCTCATGCTGCCGTTCGTCCTGACGACCGGGCAGGGCGACGACCCCCTCCGATGGCTCTTCCTCGTCGGCTTCGTCGTGTTCGGTGCGGCCTTCATCCGCTGGGAGCAGCGCTACAAGGCGCGGGGCAGGTCACCCGTCGTGCACTTCAGCCTCTTCGCTCTGGCCTCGTACCGCAACGGGACGCTCATCGCGACGGTCTACTTCTGCGCGCTGCCCGCCACGTTCCTGCTGACGACCCTCTACCTGCAGCAGGGACTCGGGCTGGCTCCGGTCTACGCGGGCATGGTGACCATCCCCTTCGCCCTGACGAGCGCGGTCGCGGCCTTCTTCGGCGGTCGGCTCGTCGAGCGGTACGGCCGGAGCCTCGTCGTCCTGGGCCTCGTGCTCGTCGCGGTCGGCTTCGTCGCCCTGCTGCTCGCGGCCGTGCTGACGCCCGCCGAGATCACGCCCTACGCGATGGGCGTCGGCATGCTGCTGGCGGGCACCGGCGGCGGCTTCGTCATCTCGCCCAATCAGACCCTGACGCTGGCGGAGGTCCCCGTCGAGATGGGCGGGGTGGCGGGTTCGATGGGTCAGGTCGGTCAGCGGGCCGGGACGGCGATCGGCACGGCGGCGGCCGTGTCGACGTTCTACTCGGTCATCGCCGGAGCCGGGGGAGCCGCGGGCGCCGACCTCGCCGCCTATCACGAGGCCTACCGGAACGGCTTCCTCGTCGTGCTGGGGCTCGTGACGGTCGCCCTCGTGCTCGCGCTGCTCGACCTCCGTGCCCGCAGGACGGGCCGGGTGGCGAGCTACTCGACCGACTGAGCGGCGACGACGTAGCTCGTGAGGTCGACCTGGAGCGTCCGCGGCAGCGAGATCGCGGCGGGATCGATGACGGTCCAGGAGGCGCGGGTCGAGTCGGAGACGATGGCGGCGGTGGCGATCATGGCGATGTCCTTCGGCTGGTGGTCGCCGGCGGGTGGCGCCGGGCGTGACCTCAGTCAAGCGCCGCGCCGGGCGCCGGGCATCAGCCGGAGGAGGAGTCTCCTCCGTCTCGGGGATGAACCCGCCGACGGCGTCTAGGCGTCCGAGTCGCCGGGCCGTTCGGCCACGATCGCGAGCACCTCGTCGTGCAGCAGGCCGTTCGTGACGATCGCCGTGCCGTGCCAGGGGCCCTCCCGTCCGTCGGCGCTCGTGAACCGCCCGCCGGCCTCCTCGACGATGGGCACGAGCGCGGCCATGTCGTAGGGCTGCAGGTCGAACTCGCCGGCCATGTCGAGCGCACCCTCGGCGAGCAGCATGTACGACCAGAAGTCGCCGTAGGCGCGGGTCCGCCAGACCCGGTCGGTGAGGTCGAGCAGCTGAGGCAGTCGCCCCGCGTCGACCCAGTACTCGAGTCCGTTGAAGCTGATCGACGCGTCCGCGAGGTCGCGCACGCCCGAGACGCGCAGGGGCCCCTCGTGCTCGGTCGAGAAGGCGCCGCCGCCCTGCGTGGCCCACCAGCGGCGTGCCAGCACGGGCGCGCTGACGACGCCGACCACGGGCACGCCGTCGACCACGAGCGAGATGAGCGACGCCCAGACCGGCACCCCGCGGAGGAAGTTCGCCGTCCCGTCGATCGGGTCGACGACCCACTGCCGGTGCGACGGGGCGTCGTGCCCGTACTCCTCGCCGTAGAACGTGTCGCCCGGCCGAGCCTCGGCCACCCGGGCGCGGATGGCCCTCTCGACCGCCTGATCCGCGTCGGTCACATGACTGCGGTCGGGCTTCAGCGACACGTGCAGGTCGGCCGACCGGTACCGCTCGGTGCTGATCGAGTCGGCGAGATCGGCCAGCTCGAGCGCGAGCGCCAGGTCGTCGGCCCAGGGGGAGGAGGCGGGGGTCGGGTCGGTCACGCTGCCAGCGTACTCAGCGGGCGGCCCCGACCCGCGCCTCCTCGGCTCGGATCGTGTCGGGTCTCAGCCGCGTTCGTCGTCGCGCGCGTCGTCCGCGGCGGCCGCCTGATCGCGCGCGCTCACGCCGCCCTTTGACGCGAGCAGCGACTGCAGCGACGCGAGCCGCTCGCGCCCGACGTCGCCGAGCTCGCCGGCCTCGACGCGGTCGATGATCTCCCAGTCGTGCGCCTCGGCGAGCGGGATGCCCCCGACGGGCTCGCCGGCCGCGGGCAGGGCGTGCGCGGCGAACGATCGGAGGATGTTCTCGGGATCGACGTGCCCCAGGCCGAAGGAGCGGACCCCGGGCGTGTCGACGATCCAGCCGCCGGTCGGCACCTTGAACGAGACGGTCGACGACGACGTGTGCCGCCCCCGTCCGGTCACGGCGTTGACGACGCCGACCTCGCGCTGCGACCCCGTGAGGGCGTTCACGAGCGTCGACTTGCCGACTCCCGAGTGCCCCACCGTGACGGTGACGTGGCCGTCGAGGATCCCTCGGAGCTCGTCGAGCACCGCGGAGGGCTCGCCGTCCGGCCCCGGGTCGAAGGCCGAGGAGGTGCTCGTCACGATCCGCAGATCGAGGCACGAGAAGTGCGCGGCGAACGGCGCCGGGTCGGCCAGGTCGGTCTTCGTGATGCAGAGGATCGGCTCGACCCCCGCGTCGAAGGCGGCCACCAGGTAGCGGTCGACGAGGCGGGGCCGGGGCTCGGGGTCGGCCGCCGCGACGACGATCAGCATCTGATCGGCGTTCGCCACGATGACGCGCTCGACGGCGTCGCTGTCGTCGGCGCTCCGGCGCAGGAGAGTCGTGCGCTCGCGCACCCGGACGATGCGCGCGAGCGAGCCCTCGGAGCCCGAGGTGTCGCCCACGATGTCGACCCGGTCCCCGGTCACGACGGACTTCTTCCCGAGCTCGCGCGCGCGGGCGGTCGTGATCTCGCGCTCGTCGGGCGTGCCGGCGTCCATCAGCACGCCGTAGCGACCGCGGTCGACCGTCCAGACGACGCCCTCCTCCGCGTTCGCGTAGGCGGGGCGCTGCTTCGTGCGGGGCTTGTTGCCCTTCGGATTCGGGCGCACGCGCACCGAGCTCTCGTCGTATTCGGCGTAGTCGCCCTCGTCGGCGTCGTCGCCGTCCGCCCACCAGCTCATGCCGGGGCCTACAGGAAGCCGAGCAGGTCGATGTCGGCGGGGCGCGCCGTCGCGCGTCGGCCGAGCAGGTCGTCCCACAGGTCGACGAACTGGGGCAGGGTCTTCGACGTGACGCCGACGTCGTCGATCTCGACCCCGTCGACGGCGAGGCCGATGATGGCACCCGCCGTGGCCATGCGGTGGTCCTCGTAGCTGCGCCACTGCCCGGCGTGGAGCGGCGACGGTTCGATGTGCAGGCCGTCGTCGAGCTCGTCGACCGAGCCGCCGAGCGCCGTGATCTCGGCGGCGAGGGCCGCGAGACGATCGGTCTCGTGCCCGCGGAGGTGGCCGATGCCCGTGATCGTGCTCGGGCCCGAGGCCAGCGCGGCGAGAGCCACGAGGGCCGGAGCCAGCTCGCCGCCGCGCGACAGGTCGACGTCGACGCCCGGCAGCGAGCCGCCGCCGACCAGGCCGGGGCCGCCGTCGACCGTGAGCGTGTCGCCCTCGAGCGAGACCGCGGCTCCCCAGAGCGGCAGCAGCTCGATCAGGTCGGCCCCGACCTGCGTCGTCTCGACGGGCCAGTGGCGGATGGAGACCGTGCCGCCCGCGACGAGGGCGGCCACGAGGAACGGCGCGGCGTTCGACAGGTCGGGCTCGATCGTGACGTCCCGGCCGGCGATGGCCCCGGGGGAGACGACCCACACGCCGGGCTCGGGTGACTCGACCTCGACGCCGCGTCGGGCGAGGACCTCGATGGTCATCTCGATGTGCGGCAGGCTCGGCAGCCGCTCGCCCGTGTGACGCAGCGTCAGCCCGCGCGTGAAGCGGGGTGCGGACAGCAGCAGGCCGGAGACGAACTGGCTCGACGCGGAGGCGTCGATCTCGATCTCGCCCCCCTCGACCTCACCGGTGCCGTAGAGGCTGAACGGCAGCGAGCCCCGCCCGTCGTCGGACACGTCGACCCCGAGTGCTCGGAGGGACTGCACGGTCGTGGTCATCGGCCGCCGGCGGGCGCTGGCGTCGCCGTCGAAGGCCACGGGCCCGAGGGCCAGCGCGGCCAGCGGGGGGAGGAACCGCATGACCGTGCCGGCGAGACCGCAGTCGATGCTGGTCCCGCCCGCGAGATCGGAGGGCGTGACGAGGAGGTCGGGCCCGAAGGGCTCGTCGTTCGGGATCTCGTCGATGCGGACGCCCAGGCTCCGGAGGGCCTGGACCATCAGGTCGGTGTCCCGCGAGTGGAGCGGGAGTCGCAGTGTCGACGGCTCGGACGCCAGTGCCGACAGCACGAGCTCGCGGTTCGTCAGCGACTTCGAACCGGGCAGCGAGAGGGAGGCGCGGAGAGGGCCGGCGGCGCGGGGCGCGACCCAGCGACCGTCGTCCACCTCGGGGGCGCGGCCCTCGTCGTAGGGACTGAACTCGGGGCCGGAATACCTGAAGACCTGCATCGGTTCACCACAGTAATGCAGCGAACAGCGGGAGGACCTGTGCCGACAGCACTTGCACCGAGAGCGATCACCGTGGCCGAACTAGAATCGGTCGTGATGAGCACCCTCGAGGGCGACGAGCCCACATCAGAGCCCACCGGTCCGACGACCCCGGTCGCAGAGACCGTCGTCGAGGCGGTCGAGCGGTCCTCCGAGGGCGAACCCGATCTGCGCGCCCTCTTCGAGGAGCAGGCGCTGCCGTACATGGATCAGCTCTACGCGGCGGGCATGCGCATGACGCGCAACCCGGCCGACGCCTCCGACCTCGTGCAGGAGACCTTCGTCAAGGCGTTCGCCGCGTTCTCGCAGTTCACCCAGGGCACCAACCTGAAGGCCTGGCTGTACCGCATCCAGACGAACACGTTCATCAACACCTACCGCAAGAAGCAGCGGGACCCGTACCAGGGCACGATCGACGAGCTCGAGGACTGGCAGATGGGCGGCGCCGAGTCGGCGACCCGCGCCTCCGGCAGCACCCGCTCGGCCGAGGCCGAGGCGATCGACCACCTCCCCGACAGCGCCGTGAAGGACGCCCTGCAGAAGGTCCCCGAGGACTTCCGCATGGCCGTGTACTTCGCCGACGTCGAGGGGTTCTCGTACCAGGAGATCGCCGACATCATGAAGACCCCGGTGGGCACGGTCATGAGCCGCCTCCACCGCGGGCGCCGCCTCCTCCGCGAGCTGCTGGCCGACTACGCGCGCGGCCGCGGCATCGAGGTCCCCGCGGGCACGACATCGAAGGGCAGCAAGAAATGACCGACTGCGGTTGCGACAAGGCCAAGGCCGAACTCGAGGAGTACCTGCACGACGAGCTCTGCCGCGAGGACGCGGCCGACATCAGAGAGCACATGGCGACGTGCGGCGATTGCGCCGGCGAGCACGAGGTCGGGGTCGTCCTGACCGAGGCCGTCCAGCGCGCCTGCCGCGAGACGGCCCCGGAGGACCTCCGCTCGACCGTGCTGGCACGGCTCCGCGAGCTGCAGTCGGCCCACCGCTGAGACCGACCGGGGCGGCAGGAGGCGCGGGTGCCGAGCAGCGCTCCTCCGTCGTGTCGTCACCGGTCGCGAGCCTGCGCTAGCGTCGTCGCATGACCGCACCGGTGCAGACCCTCGGCAGCCCGACCACCAGCGACCTGGACGACCTGGTCTCGCTCATCCGCCTCCTCGGTCACACGCTCGACGCCGACGTTCTGTCGGCCCGGCTGGCGCGGCTCACGGTCGATGCCGGCCACCAGACCTGGGTGGTCCGCGACGTCGATGACCGCATCGTCGCCGTCGCCGGCGGACGCATCGTGTGGGCCTACAACGACGACGCCCCGACGGCGGAGCTGCTGCTGCTCGTGGTCTCCGAGGCGGGCCGGCGAGACGGACTGGGCTCGCGCCTCCTCGGTCACGTCGAGGCGTGGGCCGACACGCACGGGGCCCGGGTGGTCAACGCGGTCGGCGCGGCCGCGACGGACACGGCGAGCCGCTTCTACCGCAAGCGCGGGTACCACGAGGCGGGTGTCCGCTACTCGAAGCTCATCTGAGGCGACTGCGCCTCGATCCCGAGGCGTCGCTCGACGACGGAACGGCCGGCTCCCCGAGGGGACCGGCCGTTCCGTCGTCACACGGGAGGACCCGGGTCAGAGGGTGAGCGCCCTGCTGATCAGCTCGGTCTGCTGAGCTGCGCTGGCCTTCGTGGATCCGGCGGCCGGCGACGCCGAGGCCGGTCGCGAGGCCACCCGCACGGGTCGATCGAGGTGCTTCTGCAGCTCGAGCACGACGAACGGCCAGGCGCCCTGGTTCTCGGGCTCCTCCTGAGCCCAGTAGAGCTCGGCCTCGGGGTAGCGCGACAGCACGTCGCGGATCCTCTCCAGGGGCAGCGGGTACAGCTGCTCGAGTCGCACGAGCGCGATGTCGTTCTGGACGCCGCGCTTGTCGAGCTCGGCGGCGAGGTCGTAGTGGATCTTGCCGCTGTGCAGCACGACGCGCTTCGTGGTCGACGGGTCGGCCACGCGGGTGCAGTCGAGCACGGGCTCGAAGCGGCCCGACGTGAAGTCGTCGACGCCGCTCGTCGCGCCGCGCAGTCGAAGCATGGCCTTGGGTGTGAAGACGACCAGCGGGCGGCGCGGACGGGCGTACGCCTGGCGACGCAGCAGGTGGAAGTACGACGCCGGCGTCGACGGCCGCGCGATGGTCATGTTGTCCTCGGCGCAGAGCTGCAGGAACCGCTCCATCCGGGCGGAGGAGTGGTCGGGCCCCTGACCCTCGTAGCCGTGCGGCAGCAGGAGGACGACGCTCGAGCGCTGACCCCACTTCTGCTCGGCGCTCGAGATGAACTCGTCGATGACCGTCTGGGCGCCGTTCGAGAAGTCGCCGAACTGGGCCTCCCACATGACGAGGGCGTCGGCCCGTTCGACGGAGTAGCCGTACTCGAAGGCCATCGCCGCGTACTCGCTGAGCAGCGAGTCGTAGATCCAGAGCTTGGCCTGGTCGTCCGAGATGTACTGGAGGGGCAGCCACTCCTGGCCGTTCTCGCGGTCGTGCAGCACCGAGTGACGCTGGACGAACGTGCCTCGTCGGCTGTCCTGCCCGGCGAGTCGCACCGGTGTCCCCTCGGTGACGACGGACCCCATGGCGAGGAGCTCGCCGAAGGCCCAGTCGATGCCGCCGTTGCGGCTCATGTCGACGCGCTTCTTCAGCAGCTGCTGGAGCTTGGGGTGCACCGCGAAGCCCTCGGGCGGGTTGTCGTGCGCGTCGCCGATGCGGTGGAGGAGCTCGAGCGAGATCGCCGTCGACTCGGGCTCGCCCGCCGAGTCGTCGCGCTGCGTGATCGGCCTCTCGAGATCGGCCACGTCGTGGTCGTCCTCCGAGACGATCGGGATGGAGCCCGTCTGCGCCGCGTGCGTCTCGGCGAAGGCGCGCTCGAGACGGTCCTGGAAGTCGCGATGCGCCCCGTCGTACTCGTCGCGTGTGATGTCGCCGCGCCCGACGAGCGCTTCGGTGTACAGCGTGCGGACGCTGCGCTTCTCCTCGATGAGGTTGTACATCAGCGGCTGGGTCATCGACGGGTCGTCGCCCTCGTTGTGTCCGCGTCGCCGGTAGCAGACGAGGTCGATGACGACGTCGCGTTTGAACTGCTGGCGGTAGGCGAACGCGAGCTCGGCGACCCGGGCCACGGCCTCGGGGTCGTCGCCGTTCACGTGGAAGACGGGGGCCTGGATGGTCTTGGCCACGTCGGTCGAGTAGACCGACGAGCGCGACTCGGACGGCGGCGTCGTGAAGCCGACCTGGTTGTTGATGACCAGGTGGATCGTGCCTCCGACCCGGTAGCCCCGGAGCTGCGACATCTGGAGGGTCTCGACGACGACTCCCTGACCGGCCATCGCGGCATCGCCGTGGATCAGGATGGGCAGGGTCGCGAAGGCGCCGGAGGGGCCGCGGTCCTGCTTCGCGCGGACGATGCCCTCGAGCACGCCGTCGCCGGCCTCGAGGTGCGAGGGGTTGGCCGCGATGTAGACCGGGATGGTCTCGCCGGTGGCGCTCGTGAACTCGCCTTCGGTGCCGAGGTGGTACTTGACGTCACCCGAGCCCTGGACGGTCTTCGGGTCCTGGGTGCCCTCGAACTCGCGGAAGATCTGCCCGTACGTCTTGCCGGCGATGTTCGTCAGCACGTTGAGGCGACCGCGGTGGGCCATGCCGATGGCGACCTCGTCGAGACCCTCGCGGGCGGCCTGCTGGAGCACGGTGTCGAGCAGCGAGATGGTCGACTCGCCGCCTTCGAGGCTGAAGCGCTTCTGGCCGACGTACTTGGTCTGGAGGAACGTCTCGAACGCCTCCGCCTCGTTGAGCTTGGCGAGGATCCGCATCTGCTCGTCGTGCGACGGCTTCACGTACGGGACCTCGATGTGGTCCTGGATCCAGCGTCGCTGGGCGGGATCCTGGATGTGCATGTACTCGATGCCGATCGTGCGGCAGTACGAGTCGCGCAGGATGCCGAGGATGTCGCGGAGCAGCAGGTTGGTGGTGCCGCCGAGCCCGCCCGTGACGAACTCGCGGTCGAGGTCCCAGAAGGTGAGTCCGTGGCTCTCGATGGCCAGATCGGGGTGCGTGCGCTGGCGGTACTCGAGCGGGTCGATGTCGGCCATCAGATGCCCGCGGACGCGGTAGCTGTTGATGAGCTCCTGCACGCGGGCGGTCTTGTTGATGCGCTCGGCGATGTTGACGTTGATGTCGGGGTTCCAGTGGATGGGCTCGTACGGGATCCGCAGCGCCGCGAAGATGTCCTCGTAGAAGCCCCGCTGACCGATGAGCAGCTCGTGGACCTTCTTGAGGAACTCGCCCGAGCCCGCGCCCTGGATCACGCGGTGGTCGTAGGTGCTGGTCAGCGTGATGGTCTTGCCGATGCCGAGCTCGACGAGGGTCTTCGAGGCCGAACCCTGGAACTCGGCCGGGTAGTCGAGGGCGCCGGCGCCGATGATGGACCCGGCGCCGCGCATGAGGCGCGGGACGCTGTGCACGGTGCCGATGCCGCCGGGGTTCGTCAGCGAGATGGTGTTGCCCTGGAAGTCGGCGCCCGTCAGCTTGTTGTCGCGGGCTCGCTTGACGACGTCCTCGTAGGCCTGGAGGAACTCGCCGAAGTGCATCTCGTCGGCCTGCTTGATCCCGGGGACCAGCAGCGCCCTCGTGCCGTCGGGCTTGGGGATGTCGATGGCGAGACCGACGTTGATGTGCGGGGGAGTGACGACCGACGGCTTGCCGTCGACCTCGTCGTAGAAGACGTTCTGGCTCGGGAACTCCTTCAGAGCCTGGACGAGGGCCCAGCCGATGAGGTGCGTGAACGAGATCTTGCCGCCCCGCGCCCGCTTGAGGTGGTTGTTGATGACGATGCGGTTGTCGATCATCAGCTTGGCGGGGATCGTGCGGACGCTCGTCGCGGTCGGGACGGTGAGGCTCGCGTCCATGTTCGTGGCCAGGGACTTCGCCATGCCGCGCAGCGGGGTGACCGTGTTGACCGGCTCGGGGGTGGGCTGCTCGGCCGTCGACTCCGCCCGGGCGGGATCCTTCTTCTTCTTCGGCGCCTCGGCGGGGATCGGCTTGGCCGAGGGCTCGACCGACGTCGTCCGCGCCGCGGGCTTCTTCGCGGGGGCGGCGGACTGGGCGGGAGCGGAGGACTCGGCGGGCGCCGGGGGCTGCGTCGGTGCCGGGGACCCCGTGGAGGCCGTCGACTTCGCGGGGGCCGAGGAGTCGGCGGGCGTGTACGCCTCGAGCACGGGCCACCACGACTCGTCGACCGAGTTCCTGTCGACCACCCACTGCTCGTAGAGCTCGTCGACCAACCACTCGTTGGCCCCGAACTCGGCCGCCGCGCCGTCGTCCGTCGTTCCCGTCACGTGGCTAGTCACTGCCGATCGCCCACTCTCCGTTGATTGTTGATCAGGTGGGGCCCCGGGAGGCCCGCCGTCCTCCAGCTTAATCGCTTCGCACGACAGGCGGGTCCGGGACTCACAGGGATTAACCTTGTCGGCATGAGGTTCTACGAGACGACGCCGACCCACGACCTGACGTACTCCGACGTGTTCCTGGTGCCCAGCCGGTCATCGGTCACCAGCAGGCTCGACGTCTCTCTCGCCCCGGGCGACGGCACGGGCGCGACCATCCCCGTCGTCTCGGCCAACATGAACTCGGTAACCGGGCCCCGCCTCGCGGCGACCCTCGCTCGTCGCGGCGGCCTGGGGGTCCTCCCGCAGGACATGCCCCTCCAGCAGCTCGACGCCGCCATCCGGTGGGTCAAGAGCCAGCCGGTCGACTACGACACCCCGTACACCCTCGATGCCGGGCAGACCGTCGACGCGGCGCTCTCGACCGTCCCGGCCGTGGAGGGCCACGGCATCGTGCTGCACGACGCGGACGGCGCCTACCTCGGGTGCATCGCCGCATCCCGACTCGCGACGGCCCCCCGGGACGCCGTCCTCGGCGATCTCCTGCACGGAGCCCTGACCTCGCTCGACGCCGACGACGTCGACGGACCGCGGGCCGCCTTCGACCGCCTCGTCGCGGCCGACATCGACTTCGCACCGGTCCTCCGACACGGGCGCGTCATCGGCACCACCAGCCGGAAGAGCGCCCTCCGGTCGACGCTCTACCAGCCGGCCCTCGACGCGGGCGGACGCCTGCGCGTCGCCGCCGCCGTCGGCATCAACGGCGACGTCGCCGAGAAGGCCAGGGCGCTCGCGGCGGCGGGCGTCGACGTGCTCGTCATCGACACGGCGCACGGCGACCAGGACGGCATGGTGAAGGCCATCGCGGCGGTGTCCGCGCTGAAGCTGGGGCTCCCGATCGTCGCCGGCAACGTGGTCACCGAGCAGGCCGTGCACCACCTGGTCGGGGCCGGGGCGACCATCGTCAAGGTCGGCGTCGGACCCGGGGCCATGTGCACCACCCGCATGATGACGGCCGTCGGGCGACCGCAGTTCTCGGCGGTCCTCGAGACGGCGGCCGCGGCCAAGGCCATGGGCGCGCACGTCTGGGCCGACGGCGGCGTCCGCTACCCGCGCGACGTGGCCCTCGCGCTCGCCGCCGGGGCGTCGTCGATCATGATCGGCTCGTGGTTCGCCGGCACGATCGAGGCCCCGGGCGATCTGGCGGCCGACGAGCGCGGCCTCTACAAGGAGAGCTGGGGGATGGCCTCGACGAAGGCCGTGCAGGGGCGCTTCGAGCGGCTCGACCCGTACGAGCTGGCGCGCAAGACGCTGTTCGCCGAGGGGATCTCGTCGTCCCGGATCTACCTCGACCCGCTCCGCCCCGGCGTCGAGGACCTCCTCGACATGATCACCTCGGGCGTCCGCAGCTCGTTCACCTACGCCGGCGCCCGCTCGGTGACCGAGTTCGCCGACCGCGCCCTCGTCGGCGTCCAGTCCGCGGCGGGCTACGAGGAGGGCAAGGCCCTCCCGGTGGGCTGGTAGCCGGGCCACCGCGACGAGCGCGCGTGCCGTAAGCTCTTCCGTCTATGGACGACCCTCCGTCTCCGACGCGCACCGCGTCGACGACCACTCACCCGCACCACGCCGAGCGAGGTGACCGTTCGTCGTGAACGAATGGATCCTCCTCGCCTTCGGCATCCTCCTGACCATCGGCACCGGTCTCTTCGTGGCAAGCGAGTTCTCCCTCGTGAACCTCGACCGGTCCGAGCTCGAGTCCCGTCAGAGCAAGGGCGAGAAGGGCCTCTCGACCACCATCGGGGCCCTCCGCATCACCTCGACGCACCTCTCGAGCGCCCAGCTCGGCATCACCCTCACCACCCTCCTCACGGGCTACACGATGGAGCCCGCGATCTCGCGCCTCATCTCGCCGCCGCTCGTGTCGGCGGGGATCCCCGAGGCGGCCGTCACGATCTCGGCCCCGATCGTGTCGATCGTGGTCGCCACCCTCCTGTCGATGATCGTCGGCGAGCTCGTGCCGAAGAACTTCGCCCTCGCGCTCCCGCTGCGGACGGCGAAGCTCGTCATGCCGTTCCAGGTCGGGTTCACGACGGTCTTCAAGCCGGCGGTGGCGCTGCTCAACAACACCGCGAACGCCATCCTCCGGTCGGTGGGCGTCGAGCCGAAGGAGGAGCTCTCGGGGGCTCGGACGGCCGAGGAGCTCTCGTCGCTGGTCCGTCGATCGGCCACCGAGGGCAGTCTCGAGGCCGACACGGCGACGCTGCTCGCCCGCACCCTCGCGTTCAGCGATCACACGGCGTCCGACGTCATGACCCCGCGGCCCCGCCTCTCGTCCGTTTCGCGCACGGACAGCGCCGAGACCGTCCTCCAGCTCGCCCGCCGGACGGGCTACTCGAGGTTCCCGGTGACCGACGACGGGATCGACGACGTCGTCGGGCTCGTGCACGTCAAGCAGGCCGTCTCGGTGCCGCGCGAGCGTCGGGCCGACGTCCCCGTCTCCGCGCTGCAGACCGACGCCGTGCGGGTGCCCGAGACCATGACGCTCGACAACCTCCTGACCGAGGTCAGGGGGCGCGGCTATCAGATGGCCGTCGTCGTCGACGAGTACGGCGGAACCGCCGGCGTCGTGACGCTCGAGGACCTCATCGAGGAGCTCGTCGGCGAGGTGTCCGACGAGCACGACCGCAGTCGCGTCGACGTGGTCCGATCGCGCAACTGGCTGACCTTCCCCGGTCTGCTCCGCCCCGACGAGCTCCTCGAGCGCGCGTCGGTGAAGGTCCCGGAGGACGGCCCGTACGAGACCGTCGGCGGCTGGCTGATGAGCGAGCTCGGGCACCTGCCGTCGGCCGGCGACGTGGTCGAGACCGAGGCCGGCGCGTTCCGCGTCGAGAGGCTGGACGGGCGGCGGATCGATCGGATCCGCTTCACGCCCGCCACGGACGACGACGCGACCACCGGATCGGGTGACGCGAGCGCGACCCCGACCCGCGCCTCCTCGGCTCCTCGCGGGACGACCGCCGAACGGAAGGCCCTCCGATGAGCGACGACTGGTGGGGCATCGTCTGGCTCGTGCTGCTGCTGATGGGCAACGCGTTCTTCGTCGCCGCCGAGTTCGCCGTCATCTCGGCCAGACGGTCGCAGATCGAGCCTCTCGCCGAGACCGGCAGCCGCGCGGCGCGGACGACGCTCTGGGCGATGGAGCACGCGACGATGATGCTCGCGACCACGCAGCTGGGCATCACCATCTGCTCGCTGCTGATCCTCAACGTGTCGGAGCCCTCGATCCACCATCTGCTCGAGGGGCCTCTCGGCCTGACCGGTCTCAGCCCCGAGCTCGTGAGCGTGATCGGCTTCGTCATCACGCTGGTGCTCGTGTCGTTCCTGCACGTCGTGTTCGGCGAGATGGTGCCGAAGAACATCTCGTTCTCGCTGCCCGACCGCGCCGCGCTGATGCTCGCACCCCCGCTCGTCGCCATCGCCCGGGTGCTGCACGTCGTGGTCCTGTCGCTGAACTGGTCGGCGAACACGGTGCTGCGGGCCTTCCGGGTCGAGCCGAAGGACGAGGCGGCGAGCGCCTTCACCGTCGACGAGGTAGCGAACATCGTCGCCCAGTCGCGCCGCGAGGGCACCCTGACCGACGCGAGCGGGACGGTCCAGGCGGCGTTCGAGTTCACCGAGAAGAAGGTGTCCGACGTCGCCGTGCCGATGCCGGGGCTCGTGACCCTTCCCGAGGACGCCACCCCGTCGGACGTCGAGCGGGCCGTGGCCCAGAACGGCTTCTCGCGCTACGTGCTCGTGGACGACGTCGGCGACCCCACGGGGTACCTGCATCTCAAGGACGTGCTCGACCTGGACGACGACGAGTTCGGCGACCCCGTGCCTCCGAAGCGGATCCGGCAGCTGATCTCGATCTACCGGGGCACCGACCTCGAGGACGCGCTGGCGACCATGCGCCGGAGCGGCGTGCACGTCGCCCGCTCGTTCGACGAGCACGGCACGACCGAGGGCGTGCTGTTCCTGGAGGACATCCTCGAGGAGCTCATCGGCGAGGTCCAGGACGCCACGCGACGGGGTCGCTGAGCCTCGGCCCGGCGCCCTCGCCACGCGACGGGGACGCTGAGCCTCGGCTCGGCGCCCCCGCGGCGGGGTCTCAGCTCAGGCGGAAGGGCGCGCGCTGATACTGCGCGGGCCAGTAGTCGAGCTCGACCCCGAGCTCGGCGGCGGCGCGCAGAGGGAAGTGCGGATCGCGGAGGAACTCGCGGGCCATCAGGACGACGTCGGCGCGTCCGCTGGTGATGACCTCGTCGGCCTGGGCGGCCCCGACGATGAGACCCACGGCCCCGGTCTCGACCTCGGCGTTCGTGCGGACGTGCTCGGCGAAGCGCACCTGGTAGCCGAGACCGACGGGGATGCTGACGCCGGAGACGAGACCACCGGTCGAGATGTCGAAGAGGTCCGCACCGGCGTCCCGGCACCAGGCCGCGACCGTCGAGGTGTCGTCCTCGTTCCAGCCGCCGTCGGCCCAGTCGGTCGCCGAGAAGCGCACGAGGAGGGGCAGGGTCCCGCCGACCTCCGAGCGGACGACCCGGACGACCTCGAGGAGGAACCTCGCACGGTTCTCGAGAGAGCCGCCGTACTCGTCGTCCCGTCGGTTGCTGAGGGGCGAGAGGAACTGATGCAGCAGGTAGCCGTGGGCGGCGTGCAGCTCGATCAGCTCGAAGCCGGCCTCGACGGATCGACGAGCCGCCAGACGGAAGGCCTCGACCAGCCCGGCGATGTCGGAGATCGTCAGCTCGGCCGGCTCGTCGTAGCCCTCGAAGGCGACCGCCGAGGGCGCCACCGTCCGCCAACCGCCCTGGTCGGCCGGCACGGTGCCCTGCTCGTCGCTCCAGGGGCGGAACGTCGACGCCTTGCGACCGGCGTGCGCGAGCTGCACGCCGGGCACGGATCCCCTCGAGCGGATGAAGTCCGTGATCGGACGGAACGCCTCGAGCTGCGCGTCGTTCCAGAGGCCGAGATCCTGAGGCGAGATGCGGCCCTCCGGCGTGACGGAGGTCGCCTCCGCGATGACCGCACCCGCGCCTCCTCGGGCCAGGGAGCCCAGGTGCACGAGGTGCCAGTCGGTCGGGACGCCGTCTTCGCGCTCGGCCGAGTACTGGCACATGGGCGCGACCCAGAGGCGGTTGCGGAACGTCGTGCCGCGGAGGGTGATCGGGTCGAAGAGCCCGGGAGCCCGGTCGGAGGTGGTCGTGTCGGTCGTGGGGGTCGCTGCCGTCTGGGTCACGGGTGTCCTCGTCGCCTTTCGCTGGGGATCGTCTTCGGGAGCCAACGGTACGCCTCGCCCCGATGTTCCCCCGTCGGAGCGTGCGGGCCGCGACTACCGTCGAGGGCATGAGCGACTTCGCGACCTGGACCCCCTCCGACGCCGCCGCAGGGATCGCCGTGCCGGCGCCCGACGACGACAAGTACAGCCGCGGGGTGCTCGGCGTCGTCACCGGCTCGAGCGCCTTCCCGGGGGCGGCCGTGCTCGGCGTGGAGGCGGCGCTGCACACCGGCGTCGGCATGCTCCGCTACCTCGGGCCCGCGCGTGCGTCGGACCTCGTGCTGCAGCGACGCCCCGAGGCGGTCACGAGCAGCGGGCGCGTGCAGGCATGGCTGCTCGGCTCGGGCGTCGATCCGGACCACCTCGACGACGAGACGCGCGACGGGTTCGCGACCGCCGCCTCCTCGGGGCTGCCGCTCGTGCTCGACGCCGGCGCGCTGCCCTGGCGACCGGAGGCCGCAGGGCCGGTGGTCGTCACGCCGCACTTCCGCGAACTGGCCAGGGCGACGGGTCGCGAGGTCGACGAGATCGCGGCCGACCCGGGCGGAGCCGCCGTGCGAGCGGCCGGCGAGTGGGGGTGCACCGTGCTGGTGAAGGGGCACCGGACCGTCGTGGCCTCGCCGGGAGGCACCCGCCTGGTGGCCGAGAGCGGGACGCCGTGGCTGGCCACCGCGGGCACCGGTGACGCCCTCGGGGGAGTGCTCGGAGCCCTGGTCGCGACGCACGCCGCCGAGATCGCGGCCGACGGCGAGGCGCTGGCGCGTCTGGCGGCCACGGCCTCGGTCGTGCACGGACTCGCGGCGGTCCGGGCCAGTCGCGGCGGCCCGATCACCGTGCTCGGGTTGATCGACGCGCTGCCCGCCACGATCGCATCACTCGTGGCGGGCAGCGCGGCGGAGGACTAGGAGGCGGGGGTCGCCGACACGAGGAACTCGACGGTCCCCTGGTCTTCGACCTCGACGAAGCCGAGGCTCGGCGCGTCGACGCCGTAGTCGGAGAACGTGACCGGGATCGATCCGCTCACCTGGACCCCGTCGCCCGAGAGGGCGGCCTGGAGGGGGACCTCGACGGTCTGCGTGACGCCGTGCATGGTCAGCTCGCCGGTGGCGGTCACGGTGGCGACCTCGCCGTCGGCGGGGACGGCCGCGTCGACGGGCTCGGTCAGCGTGAACTCGGCCGTCGGGTAGGTGCCGACCTCCATCGCCGTGTCGCGGAAGTACCCGTCGCGGTTGCCGCTGTCGGTCGCGATGCTGGCCACGTCGACGGTGATGTCGGCCGCGGTCACCGAGGTGCCGTCGACGGTGACCGTGCCCGAGACCTGGTCGGTGGTGCCGACGACGGTGACGTCGGTGCCGTTGAGCACCTCGTCGACCCGGTAGCCGGCGGTGCTGCCGTCGCCCACCGACCAGTCGCCGGTCAGCTGACTCGCGTCGACCGTGCTCGAACCGGGGGTCACGGAGACGGTGGGGGCCGCGTCGGGCTCGCCGACGATGACGTCGCGGTAGAACGCGGGCCCGGCGACAGCCGCCGTGGTGCCCAGGCCGACGACGACGACCGCCGCGACGGCGATGATGATTCCGGTCTTCTTCTTCATGATGGTCTCTCCAGGGTCGGCTCGGGGTGCGGCGCGGTCACGCCTCGGTGTCGGCTCGGATGATGCGGGGCCGTGCGGCCCTGAGAGGATGATGGCGGGTGACCCTATGGCCCCCCTGGGATCAGCTGGGAGTCACCCGTCAGGCGGTGAAACGGGTGAGGAACTCCCTCGCCCGCTCGGTGCGCGGCGCCGTGAAGAGCTGCTCGGGCGGACCCTGCTCGGCGATGCGACCCGCGTCGAGGAACACCACGCGGTCGGCGACGTCGCGCGCGAACGCCATCTCGTGCGTCGCCATGAGGATCGTCGTCCCCACGTCTTTCAGGGTGCGGACGAGGTCGAGCACCTCGCCCACCAGCTCGGGATCGAGCGCGCTCGTGATCTCGTCGAGCAGGAGGAGCGTGGGCCGGGGCGCCAGCGCCCGGGCGATGGCGACCCGCTGCTGCTGACCGCCCGACAGCCGGTCGGGGTAGGCGCCGGCCTTGTCGCCGAGCCCCACCCGATCGAGCAGTTCGCGGGCCCTCGCGTGGGCCTCGGCCTTCGGCCGTCGGAGGACGTGGCGACTGGCGAGGGACACGTTCTCGAGCACCGTCAGATGCGGGAACAGATTGAAGTGCTGGAAGACCACTCCGATCCGGGCGCGGACCGCGTCCGCCTTGACCCTCGGGTCGCTGATGTCGTCGCCGCCGAGGACGATGCGCCCGTCGTCGATCGGCTCGAGGAGGTTGACGGTGCGCAGCAGGGTCGACTTGCCCGAGCCGCTCGCGCCGATGAGCGCGACGACCTCGTCGCGGGCCACCTCGAGGTCGATGCCGTCGAGCACGGTCGTGAGGCCGAAGGCCTTGCGGACCCCCTCGAGACGCAGGACGATCTCGGGCGCGGGGGCGCCGGACGCGGCGGATGCGGGGGCGGTCATACGACGCTCCCGGCCTGCTCGCGACGACGGAGGCGCGCCGAGAGCCAGTCGGTCAGCCAGAGCGTCGGCAGGGCCAGCAGCACGAAGAGCAGCCCGGCGAGCACGTACGGCGTGAAGTTCGCGGCGGTGGCCGTCTCGATCTGCGCGGCCCGGACGGCGTCGACCGCGCCGAGGACGGAGATGAGGCCGACGTCTTTCTGCATCGAGACGAAGTCGTTCATGAGAGCGGGGGTCACCTTGCGGATGGCCTGAGGGAACACCACGAGGCGGAGGGTCTTGGCATGGCCGAGCCCGAGCGATCGGGCGGCGAGCCTCTGAGACGGGTGCACGGCGTCGATGCCGGCGCGCACGACCTCGGACACGTAGGCCGAGTAGGTCAGCACCAGCGCGATGGTGCCCCAGAACTCGGCGGGGAGGCGCGGGATGCCGAGACCGAGGCCCGGGATGCCGAAGCCGACGAGGTACAGGACGATGATCAGCGGCAGGCCCCGGAACAGGTCGGTGTAGCCGCGGACGAGAGCTCGGACCGGGAAGAACACCGGGCCGCGGAGGGTCCGGAGGGCCGACAGGACGGTCGCCAGGACGGCGACGCCGAGGGCGGCGACGACGAGCACGCGCACGTTGAGCCAGAGGCCCTCGAGCACGCGCGGCCAGGCCGCCACGAGGGTCGGACCGTCGAAGAAGCTGAACCGCACGCGCTCCCACCCGGGCGTGCTCGTGACCGCCCACCAGGCGAGCCCGGCGAAGACCACCGTGCTGATCACGGCGACGAGCACGGAGCGGACGGACTGCCGGCGGCGATAGGCGCGGCGTCCGATCTCGAGATCGCTGACGGGGGGAGCCCCCGTCGCGACCGCGGTGGGCGCTACGAGAGGTCCTTGACGTCGTAGTCGGCGAGCCACTCCTGCTGCAGGTCGCCGAGGGTGCCGTCGGCCTCGAGGTCGTCGACGGCCTTCGTGACGTCGGCGGTCAAGGAGCTGCCGAGGGGCAGGACGATGCCGAGCTGATCGCTCGCCCCGTCGACGGCGGCGAGCTGACCGAGCACGACGCCGCCCTCGACGAAGTAGGTCGCGGTGGGCACGTCGAGCACGATGGCGTCGACCTGGCCGGACTCGAGGGCCGCCTTGGCGTCGTCGTTCGAGTTGTAGGCCTGGACGCCGTCTTCGGGGTCGATGACGGTCTCGGCGGCCGTGAAGCTCGTCGAGCCGCTCTGCGCGCCGATGTCGAGTCCCCGGAGGTCGGCCACGCTCGACGCGCCCTCGGCCGCCGTGCCGGGGAGCGTCACGACGGCCTGGCGGGTCTCGTAGTACGGCGACGAGAAGTCGACGGCCTTCGCGCGCTGCTCGGTGATCGAGAACTGCTGCAGGTTGAGGTCGAAGGTCTTCGGGCCGGGTGCGATCGACTCGTCGAAGGTGGCGCGCACCCAGACGACGTCGTCGCGGTCGTACCCGAGGCGGTCGGCGACGGCGTAGGCCAGCGCGGCCTCGTAGCCCGACCCCGACTCGGGGGCGTCGTCCTCCACCCAGGGGGAGTAGGCCGGCTCGCCGGTCGCGACGGTGAGCTTGCCCTCGGTGACGGCGCCGACGCCGCTGCCCGAGCCCTCGGAGTCGGACGTGGGGGCGCAGGCGGCGAGGGCGCCGACCGAGAGGAGGGCGGCGGCGACGGACGCGACGAGTCGCGACGGGGAACGGGTCATGAAGCCGAGGATATCGGCGACCGGCGACACCGCCGAGCCGTGAGGCGCCGTGTGACGCACGACGGCTAGCCTGACGGGATGACCGTCGCCGCGCCTCCCGAGATCGTCGCGGCGCGGACGCCCCTCGGCCGGCGGCTCGTCGTGGTCGGGCGGCGACGCGAGATCCTCTGGATCGCCTTCGCCGTCGTGCACCTCGTCGTCGCCTGGATCGCCCTGGTCGGGCCCGACCAGTCGCTCGGCGACGTCCGGACCGTCTACCGGTCGTGGATGGACCAGGCCGTGTCGGGCGGCGACCGGGTCGGGATCGACGTCGCCTGGGTCTACCCCCTGCTCGCGGCCGTCCCGATGCTCGTCGCGCGGCTCGGCGGCGCCGCGGACTACGCGACCGTGTGGCTCGTCGTCGTCGTCGCCCTCGACGCGGTCGCCTTCGCCGTCATCACGCGGCGACGGACGCCCTCGACGACGACGGCCGCCTGGTGGTGGCTGCTGTTCGTCGCGGCGCTCGGTCCCATCGCCCTCGGGCGCATCGACGCGGTGACCGTGGCGCTGGCCCTGATCGGCGTGCTGCTCGTCGCCGAGCGGCCCGTGGCGGCTTCCGTCGTGCTGACGATCGCGGCCTGGGTGAAGGTGTGGCCCGCGGCCCTCGTGGGCGCGGCCGTGCTCGCCTCGCGGCGCGGGCCGGCGATCGTCGTCGCCGCCGTCGCGACCACGGCCGCCGTCGTCGCCGTCTCGCTGGCGCTCGGCAGCGGCGCCACCGTGCTCGGCTTCATCGGACAGCAGGCGGGCCGGGGGCTGCAGATCGAATCGCCGGCCGCGACGCCGTGGCTCTGGCGGGCCGCCGCCGGCGTGACGGGCACGGCCGTCTACTACGACCAGCAGATCCTGACCTTCCAGGTGCAGGGCGACGGCGTGGGTCTCGCCGCCCGGGCGACGACCGTCGTGATGGCGGTGGTGGTCGGAGGCGTGGTGCTGCTCGGTCTGCGGGCGCGACTGGCGGGTGCGGCCGCCCCGCACCTCCTCGGCCCACTGGCCCTGGCGCTGACGACCGCCCTGATCGTCACGAACAAGGTCGGCTCGCCCCAGTTCGTGTCGTGGCTGGCCGTGCCCGTGGTCGTCGGACTCGTCGCGTCGCGCACCGGCGGACCGTCGTTCCGGGTCCCGGCGGGGCTCGCCCTGGGCATCGCTGCGCTGACCCAGCTGATCTACCCGTGGTTCTACGACGACCTGCTGCGGGTCGAGCCGTGGATGCTCGTCGTCATCACCCTGCGGAACCTCGGCGAGGTCGTTCTGCTCGTCGTCGGCTGCATCATGCTCTGGCGTCTCGGGGGAGTGCGCCGCGGCCCGGCCGCTGACAGGATGAGCGCATGATCGTCGCCTTCTCCCTCTCACCCAGCGGCGGCGCCCCCGCCGGAGACCTCGACCCCGACGCCCACGGCGACTCGGTGCACGCCGCGGTGGCCGCCGCCGTGCGCGTCGTCCGGGACTCCGGGCTGCCGAACCGCACCTCGTCCATGTTCACCGAGATCGAGGGCGAGTGGGACGAGGTCATGGCCGTCGTCAAGGAGGCCGCGGAGGCGGTGGGCGCGTTCGGCAGCCGGGTCTCGCTGGTGCTCAAGGCCGACATCCGACCCGGGCGCACGGGTGAGCTCACGGGCAAGGTCGAACGCCTCGAACGGGCCCTCGACGCCTGAGCCGAACGCCCCGGGCGGTGTCACTGCCCGTAGTTGCGCCCGTACGACCGGTCGACCGACGCGTTCGCCGGGCGCACCGTGTCGTTCTTGACCGAACCGGTCAGGGGCAGGGCGTAGGTCACGGCGACGTTGCTCGCCTTCGTGATCTGACCGGCACCCGGGTCGGTGTAGTACGGGTACCGGTACCCGGCGATGTAGTTGTACTTCGCCAGGTTCCTGGCCGGCTGCGCGATGCGGTACGTCTTGATGCCGCCGCTGTTGTACTGCTCGCCCTGCGGGGCGCCGATGACGTTGCGCCAGAGCACGACGCCCTCGGCCTTCAGCCCGATCGTCACACCGCTGCCCGCGTAGAGGAGCGTGTTGTAGCGGATGGCCACGTCGCGCGGGCTCTCGTTCGGGTCGCTGCTGCCGGCCGCCTTGATGTTCGCGCCGCGGGGTGCTCCCCAGATGAGATTGCGCTCGACGAGGCCGTTCGACGACCAGATCGACGCGAGCAGGTACAGGTTGTGGTCGGTGCCGAGGACGTCCTGACCCTTGTTCTCGTGGATCACGTTGCCGACGACCGTCCAGTCGTGCGGCGCCGCGGCGACCCGCGCTGCGGTGCTCGTGCCCGAGGGGGCCTCGGTCGTCACCATGACGTTCGCGGTGCGCCTCGACCCCGAGACGTCGTTGCCGCGGAACGTCCAGCCCGTGCCGCCGGCGAAGGTGACGAGACCGTACGTGTTCGACTTCGCCGCGTCGTACGTGAAGCGGAGACCCCAGACCAGCCAGTGGTCGGCCCCCGTGAAGACGAAGCGCCCAGCGACGACGGCGCGCTCGCCGGGGGCGTTCTGGATCACGATCGGCTTCGAGGCGCTGCCGCCCTTGCCGTTGTTGCTCACGGACTCGGTGTAGGTGCCGCCCCGCACGACCACGACGTCGCCGGGCTTCACCAGGAGCATCGCCATCTGCAGCGAGCGGACGGGGTTCGAGTAGTTCGCCGCCGGGCACTGCTTCCTCACCCAGTCGGTCGAGGCCGCGTTGCCGATGCAGTACGAGCGCTTGTACGGCTCGACGTGGCCGTCGGGGTAGCGCAGGTCGATGTAGTCGCGCCCGGTCGTCGAGACCCAGATCGTCGTGCCGCCCGCGGCCGGCGTCTTGAGCGACGTCGACCCGGTCGGGTGGGCGGTGGCCGCGACGGTGGCGGCCTCCGCGGGAGCAGGTGCGGACGCGACGGGCGCCACGACGGCGACGGTGGCGACCAGCGAGGCCGCGGCGAGGACGGTCGCGAGGCGACGCAGGGGAGAAGGGCGCAAGACAGGGCTCTTTCGTGCGGTGAGCGCGGGTGAGTCGCTCGATGTCGGACAAAAGGCCCCGGGTACGGCCGGGGTCCACCCTAGGCGAGACCCGGCGGCCTGACCACGCTCCCGGGGAATCGCATCCTCCGGCCGTTCCGCCCGGGACCACCCGTCCACGGCTTCCGCCGCGCCTCCTGACGTCCGTCGCGGGGCTGTCACCGCGCCTCCCGAGGTCGTAAGCTCGTCGGTGGTCCCGCGCCGATCGAATCGATTCGGTCCGAGGCCCGCAGGAGGTGCGGTCCGCCTCCGACGCACCATCCCGGCCCGTTCGACGGAGAGCCCCGGGCACCCGCCGCCCGACACCCTCCACCCCAGCGAAGGCAGCCGCCCGTGAACACCCTCTCCACCCGTCGCAAGACGTTCGCCCTCATCGCCCTGGCGCTCGGCGGCTTCGGCATCGGCTCGACCGAGTTCGTCGCCATGGGGCTGCTGCCCAACATCGCCCAGGATCTGCTGCCGGGCCTCTACGCCCAGTCGTCCGAGGAGGGCATCGCGCGCGCCGGCTGGCTCGTCAGCGCCTACGCCCTGGGCGTCGTCGTCGGGGCCCCGACCATCGCGGCCATGTCGTCGCACCTGCCGAAGAAGAAGCTGCTGATGGGGCTGCTCGGGCTCTTCGTGCTCGGCACGGTGCTCTCGGCCGTGCTGCCGTCGTTCGGCTGGGTGCTCGGCGCCCGCTTCTTCGCGGGGCTGCCGCACGGCGCCTACTTCGGCATCGCCTCGATCGTCGCGGCCACGATCATGGGGCCGGGCAACCGCGGCAAGGGCGTCGCGCTCGTGCTCAGCGGTCTGACGATCGCCAACGTGATCGGCGTGCCCACCATCACCGCCCTCGGTCAGGCGCAGGGCTGGCGCGTGGCCTACCTCGCCGTCGCGGCCATCTTCGCCCTCACCTTCGTCGCCGTCGCGCTCGCCGTCCCGCGTCTCGAGGGCGACTCGTCGGCATCGATGCGCCGTGAGCTCAGCGCGTTCCGGAAGCCCCAGGTCTGGCTCGTCATGGGCATCGGCGCCATCGGCTTCGGCGGCTTCTTCGCCGTCTACAGCTACATCGCGAACGCGGTCACCGAGGGGGCCGGCGTCGACGAGGGCGTCGTCCCGTGGGTGCTCGTCGGGGTCGGCGTCGGCATGACGATCGGCAACGTGATCGGCGGATGGGCCGCCGACAAGAACCTCAAGGCCGCCCTCACCGTCGGCTTCATCGGTCTCATCGCCGCGCTCGTCGCCTACGCCCTGCTCGTCGACGGCATCGTCGGCATCTTCGCGACGACGTTCCTGCTCGGTCTCGTCAGCTCGATGATCGGCCCGTCCGTGCAGTCGCGCCTGATGGAGGTCGCGGGCGAGAGCCAGGTCATCGGCGCCGCGCTCAACCACTCGTCGATGAACCTCGGCAACAGCGCCGGCGCCTACCTCGGAGGCGCCGTCATCGCGGCCGGCTTCGGCTTCGCAGCCCCCGGCTGGGTCGGCGTGGCCCTCGCCCTCGCCGGTGTCGTGCTCACGGTCATCAGCTTCCGTCTGCAGAAGACGGGCGACGCGCGCCAGGCGGCGCTCTGCGCGGCCGCCGCCGAGGCGGACCACAAGGAGGACACCGACACCGGGTCGGTGTTCATCACCCAGGGCTGAGGCGCCCGGGCCGGGGTGAGGCCCGGCAGGAGACGAGCCGAGGAGGCGCGGGTCGGGTGACCCGCGCCTCCTCGGCTCGTCCGTGACGCGGCTAGAAGCTGGTCTGCGCCGGGAGGTCCGTCTGCAGCAGGATGCCGTCCTGGATGGCGCGCTTCCGGAGGGCGACCTTCGTGCCGACGTCGTAACCGGCCACCCGGTACTTCTCGCGGATGCGCTTGAGGTAGCTCTTGGCGGTCTCTTCGCTGATGCCGAGCTGGTACGCCACGGCCTTGACCGGCTCGCCGCCGCCGTAGAGGGCCATGACGCGGCGCTCCTGGGCGCTGAGCTTCGGCACGCCGCCGATCTCGGCGGCGTTGAGGGCGAGGTCGAGCTCGGCCGAGATGTAGGACTCGCCCTGCGACGCCGATCGGATCGCCTCGACGATCATCTCGGCGTCCTCGCTCTTGACGAGGTAGCCGAGCGCGCCCGCGGCCAGCGCCTCGCGCACGACGTTGGGTTCGGAGTACGTGCTCATCAGCACCGTCTTGACCCCGGTGGTCTTCAGCGTGTTGATCTTCAGCGAGATGGGGATGCTGTCTTTGAGGTCGAGGTCGAGCAGGACGACGTCGACGGGGAACTCGGGGTGCGTCAGCAGCTCGGGCCACGACGCGACGGCCGCCACCACCGAGATGTCGCTCGCGGCGCCGCGGATCCACTCGCTGAGGGCGCCGAGGAGCATCTTGTGGTCGTCGACCAGGGCCAGACGGATGCGATCGTCGGAGTTCGTCACGGGGTCCTTCTTTCTTCGAGCGTGCCCATCATGCTAGATGCCGTGAGGGTGGGGGGACCGCTTCGCCGAGCGGCCAGGCCGATCACGTCTCGGCCGGGTTGTCGACGAGGCACGAGACCTGCAGGCGGACGCTCTGCTCGTGCGTCGAGACGGTGTACTCGCCCACCCGCTCGAGGGCGTTCCAGGTGGCGGGGGTGACCCTGTTCCGCCGGATCCCCGTGGTGGTGATGAGCACCGGCACCTCGACGCTGCGACCGGCGAGCGACTGGCCGGCGGCCGTGACCGGACCGAGACCGAGCGTGATGGTCGTGCCCGGGCTCCGGCTCTTCGAGTCGCCGAGCAGCAGCCAGACGGCCTGCAGGAGCCCGTCGCGCTGCGGGGGAGCGAGGAGGCCCGCCAGCGACGACGGGTCGGCGAGGGTCACCGAGCGGCCGAGGTACTCGGACTCGGTGACGGCGTGGTGCAGCCACGTCTCGCGACGACCCTCGATGAGATGCAGCCGCAGCTCGGTGGCGAGCGACGCCGCCTGCGACGCGACCTTCGGCGCGAGGGGCAGCGGCACCTCGCCCCCGGCCACCCCGTCGAGGAGCTTCTCGGCCGCGAGGTCGAGCCGGGCCAGCTCGTCGCTGGCGAGCATGCCCACGGCGAAACGGGGTTGCGACACGTTGCTCTGCACCAGCACGCGGTCGAGCTCGACCTGGACCATGCGGCGGAACCGCTGCAGGACGACGGTCGCCACCGCGCTCGGCAGCACCGCGAGCGAGATCACGGCGATCTGCTGGGGCCCCGACGCCGAGGTGATCGGCGTCGTGGCGAGCGTCATGACGACGAACGCCGCGAGGAGCACGATCGTCGCGGCGACGATCTCGCGGGCCGGTCGGAGCGTCACGACCGGCAGCAGACCGAAGCCGACGGCGACGCTGGCCGTGGCGTAGGCCCCGACGTCGTGCAGCGGTGCGATGGCGATGAAGTCGAGGGCGACGACGAGGGCCAGGATGACCGCGATGGCCGCGAACATCCACCCGGTCAGCCGTTGGCCCCGGATGGTGACGAGGGCCGTCGTGACGACGAAGACCGCGATGTAGAGGAGCCACGCGGCCAGCGCGGGGGCGACCGCGGGGTAGTCCTCGAGGTGGCTGAAGAAGAAGATGAGTCCGTAGACGGCCTGGAGACCCGCGACCACGGCGGCGCCGATGCCCAGATAGCCCGTGCCGAGGGTCGCACCCGCGGCACGAGCCTGTCGCAGCGAGCGGGCGCCCGTCGAGCCGATCGGCAGCCCGCGCGCGGCGCGCCGCCCGCGGGTGACGCCCAGCGTGTTCTCGTCGACGTTCATCGCGGCGCCTCCAGCACGACGGTGGTCCCCGATCCGGGCGACGAGAAGAGGCGGGCGCTGCCGCCGACCTCGCGCAGTCGTCCGACGACGGACTCCTTGAAGCCCAGGCGCTCCTCGCTCACCCCGTCGAGGTCGAAGCCGACCCCGGCGTCCGTGACCATGGCCCGCACCATGCTGTCGTCGTGGATGATCGTGACGTGCGCCTCGGTGACCCCGGCGTGCCGGCGGACGTTCTCGAGGCACTCGGCCAGGGCGAGCAGGAACGCGTCGAGCACGTGGGTGGGCAGCAGCACCTGACCGGTGCCGTGCCAGCTGACCTCGAGACCCATCCGGCCGAAGCGCTGCTTGACGGACTCCAGCGTCTGGCCGAGCGGGGACTCCTCGACGGTCTCGAGCGAGTAGTCGCCGGAGGCCTGCGGCTGAGGGGTCCCGCCGAGGCGGAGGTGTCGGAGCAGTCGGGCGTCCTCCGCCGCCTGCGCCTGCAGCGCCTGAGGGGTGACCCCGACGCCGGAGTGCGCGAGGAGGGTCAGCGTCGCGAGGACGGTGTCGTGCAGCAGCCGGGCGCCCTGGCGTCGCTGCGCCTCGGTCTCGCTGGCCTGGCGTTCGGCGCGATGGGCGTTGCCGATGCTGTAGATGCGTCGCGCGGCCAGCGGGACGCTGCGACCCAGCCAGACGCCCATGACGAAGATGAGCGCCCAGCCGAGCACGACGGACGCGACGGGGAAGGTGAGGAGCGAGCCCGTCGTCCAGGCCACGAGCGACACGGCGACCACGAAGGCGACCGCGGCGATGACGACCCGGATGCGGCTCGACGAGAGGACGATGCAGAACGAGGCCGTGGCCCCGCCCACGAGGGGGATCACCGCGGTGGCGAGGGCGGGATCGGTCGGATCGCCCGAGGGGAGGAGGGCCACCAGGCTGACGGCGATGCCGGAGCCGAGACCGATCAGCACCCACGACGGCGTCGACGCCCGTCCGACCATCCACAGCGCGACGATCAGGAGGGCCGCGAGGGGCACGATCGCCGCCAGGTGCAGCGGTTCCGTCACCCCCGGGATGGCCAGGGAGACGAGGGAGACGAGCGCGCACGGGATGCCGAGCGCCCGCGCCGCACGGCCGAGCAACCGGTCACGCTCCTGCGCGAAGATGTCCATGCGGATCCCAGGTGTGCATCGGATGTCGTCCATCCTGTCGGTTGACAGCAGACCCCATGCTTTCACACAGGACCCCCCGGCGGGGGACGTACGCGCCGTTCAGTCGTCCAGCAGCCGACGCAGGTGCCCGCCGACGGCCTCGTTCTCGATCAGGAAGCCGTCGTGGCCGAACTCGCTGGCGATGACCGCCGGCTCGTGACCGTCGATCCCGCCGGCGAGATGACGGGCGATGAGGCGCTGATCGGACACCGGGAACAGCCGGTCGCTGTCGATGCCCAGGACGAGGGTGCGCGCGGTGACCCGGTCGAGCGCCGCCGCGACGCCGCCCCGGTCGCGGCCGACGTCGTGCGAGTTCATCGCGCCGAGCAGGGTCGCGTAGCTGCCGGCATCGAATCGCCGGGTGAACTTGTTGCCGTGGAAGTCCAGGTAGCTCTCCACCTGGAACCGCCCCGGCCCGCCGAGCGGCGAGATGTCGCTCTGCCAGCTCCGTCCGAACCGGGCGTTGAGCTCGTCGGGCGACCGGTAGTTCAGCAGCGCCATGCGGCGGGCCAGCGCGAGCCCGCGATACGGCCCCTCACCGTCCGGTGCGTCGTAGAAGTCGCCGTCGTTCCACGCGGCGTCCATCCGGATCGCCTCGTGCTGCACGGTGTTGAGCGCGATCTGGTCGGCGCTCGCGACCGGCGGAGCGGCGAGCACCCCGAGACGGGCGACGCGCTCGGGGTGGGTGACGCCCCATTCGAGCGCGTGCATCCCGCCCATCGATCCGCCGACGACGGCCGCCCACCGGTCGATGCCGAGGTGGTCGGAGAACGCCGTCTGGGCGGCGACCTGGTCGCGGATGGTCAGGTGCGGGAACCTCGACCCCCACTCGACCGCGTCGGGCGCGATCGACGCGGGGCCCGTGCTGCCCTGGCAGCCGCCCAGCATGTTCGGCGCCACGACATGCCAGCGGTCGGTGTCGATCGCGAGGCCCGGCCCGACGACGCCGTTCCACCAGCCGGCGGTCGGGTGACCGGGCCCCGAGACGCCCCGCACGTGGCTGTCGCCCGTCAGGGCGTGCAGCAGCAGGACGGCGTTGCCGCGATCAGCGTCGAGCTCGCCCCACGTCTCGTAGGCGATGCGGGGTCGGGGGATGACGACGCCGCTCTCGAGCGCGAGGTCGTCGAGCGCGACGAACCGCCGGTCGCCCGGGTCGTCGCCGTCGCGCCAGGCGCCCGTGACCGGCGGTCGGCCGAGCATCGCGAGACGCGTGCGCTCGCTGACGACGCTCGACGGGACGGTGTCCTCGGGTGTGGTCTGCCAGTCCATGGGTCCCCATCCTGGTGGAGCCGAGGAGGCGCGGTGCGATTGTTACCGCACCGCGCCTCCTCGTCCTCCCGGCTCAGCTGCTGCGGAGCGACTCGCGGGTGACGGCCTGCGCGGCGGCGAAGCCCGCCTCGAGGTCGGACTTCAGATCGTCGATGTTCTCGAGGCCGACCGACAGCCGGACCAGACCCGGGGTGACGCCCGTCGTCAGCTGCTGCTCGGGGGTGAGCTGCGAGTGCGTGGTCGAGGCGGGGTGGATCACGAGACTGCGGACGTCGCCGATGTTGGCGAGGTGGCTGAACAGGCTCAGCCCGTCGACGAGCGCCCGGCCGGCGTCGACGCCGCCCTTGAGCTCGAACGAGAGCACGGCGCCGACGCCCTTCGGGGCGTACTTGTTGGCGGCTGCGTACCACGGGCTGGTCGGCAGACCCGCGTAGTACACGGCGGCGACGTCGGAGCGGGCGTCCAGCCACTCCGCGATCTCCTGCGCGTTCTGGACGTGACGCTCGATCCGCAGGCTGAGGGTCTCGATGCCCTGGATGAGCGAGAACGCCGTGTCGGGGCTGTTCGAGGCGCCGAGATCGCGCAGCAGCTGCACGCGCGCCTTGATGATGTAGGCCAGGGGGTCGCCGACCGCCTGGGTGTACACGGCGCCGTGATACGACGGGTCGGGCGTCGTCAGGCCCGGGAACCGCTCGGCGTTGTCCGACCAGGCGAAGGCGCCGCCGTCGACGATGAACCCGCCGATGACCGTCCCGTGCCCGCCGAGGAACTTCGTCGCCGAGTGCACGACGATGTCGGCGCCGTGCTCGAGGGGGCGGATGAGGTACGGGGTCGCGATCGTGTTGTCGACGATCAGCGGGACGCCCTCGGAGTGCGCGACCCCCGAGACCGTCTCGATGTCGAGGATGTTGATCTTCGGGTTTCCGATCGTCTCGGCGAAGAACAGCTTGGTCTCGGGCCGGACGGCGCGACGCCACTCGTCGGGGTCGTCCTGGTTCTCGACGAACGTCGTCTCGATGCCGAGCTTCGCGAGCGTGTACTTGAAGAGGTTGTACGTGCCGCCGTAGATCGACGACGACGACACGATGTGGTCGCCGGCCTGCGCGATGTTCAGCACCGCGAACGTCGACGCCGCCTGACCCGACGCGACGAGCAGGGCCCCGGTGCCGCCTTCGAGCGCGGCGATCCGCTGCTCGACGACGTCGTGGGTCGGGTTCATGATCCGCGAGTAGATGTTGCCGTTCTCGGCGAGGGCGAAGAGGTCCTGGGCGTGCTGGGCGTCGCGGAAGACGTACGACGTCGTCTTGTAGATCGGCGTCGCGCGGGCGTGCGTGGTGGGGTCGGGCTGCGCCCCCGCGTGGATCTGCCGGGTCTCGAACTTCCAGGCGGACGTGTCGTCGCTCATGCTGTGCTCCTGCGGTCGGGGTCTGCGGCGGCCGATCGGCCGGACTGCGATGCGGCAACGCTACGGAAGGGCCGTGGGGCTGTCCACGCGACGGACACGCGGCGTAACCGGGCGCGCTAGCGTCGACGGGGTGCCGGGACGACCGGCGGCCGGTCGGCGGGCGCCGACTCGACGACGAGGAGCAGTGGATGACGAAGCGTGTCGTGGTGACAGGGGCCAGCTCGGGGATCGGGGCGGCGACGGTCCGTCTGTTCCGCCGGCGGGGCTGGGACGTGATCGCCGTCGCCCGACGGGAGGACCGCCTCCGCGAGCTCGCCGCCGAGACCGGGGCGACCTGGTTCCGGGCCGACGTCACGGTGGACGCCGACGTCGCCGCGCTCCGCGAGCACGTCGAGTCGACCGGGGTGCTCGACGCGCTGGTGAACAACGCGGGCGGCGCCTTCGGCCTGGACAGCGTCGAGGCGGGCTCGATCGAGGACTGGCAGCGCATGTTCGACGTCAACGTGCTCGGCACGAAGCGCGCGGTGTCGGCGCTCCTGCCGTCGCTCCGTCGCGGCGCGGACCACGCGAGGGCCGGAGGGGGACCGGGAGGCGCGGACATCGTCACGGTGACCTCGATCGCCGGTCATGTCGCCTACGAGAACGGCGGCGGATACAACGCCTCGAAGTTCGCGGAGCACGCCCTGGTGGCCGTGCTGCGCCTCGAGCTGTCCGGTGAGCCGATCCGGGTCGTGGAGATCGCCCCCGGCATGGTGCACACGGAGGAGTTCTCCGTGAACCGCTTCGCGGGCGATCAGGATCGGGCCGACGCGGTCTACCGCGACGTCGAGGGGCCGCTCGTCGCCGACGACGTGGCGGAGGCCATCGTCCATGCGGTCGAGCTGCCGCCGCACGTCAACCTCGATCTCGTCACGGTCAAGCCCGTGGCCCAGGCCGCGCCCCACAAGGTCGCCAAGGGAGTGCTCGAGACGCGCTGAGCGCCGGCCGCTCCCGGCGGCCGACTCGCCGGACGGGTGATTCGCGGACCATCCGGCGGGTCACCCGCCCGCCCCAGAAGAGGGGGCAGAGCCGGCGGCGCCGCCGTGAGGAGCACCCCCGTCCGGGGGTGATGCGACCCCCGGACGGGGGTCGTCCTCGACCGGCATGTCCTCCCTCTGGGGGACCGATCGGCCGGTAAGTGAGTACCAGTCAGTTTTTTTCGGGGGACAAGCCCGGAGCGGAGGACGGCCGGGCGGGCGCCGTCCGATCGACTCGGAAGCGCCGGCACGCGGCGGCTCCGCAGAGGGAGCAGTCGCTCCCACGGCGGTAATGCTCGTGGGCCTCGCGGGTGTGGCCGCAGACGCAGAGCGTGCTGTCCTCCGTGACGCTGCGCCCCATGGCTGCCCTCCCGAGCTCGGTCCGAGGGGCTGTCGTGCGACGGCGCCTCGAGGTCTCGTCGACTGTACCGAAGAGCCGGCTGAGGGGTCCGATGTCCCCCGGCCAGGGCCGCTCTTCGGGGGACACGGGCGACCGGGCCCCTCCGGCGGGCGCTCCGACGAGGGGGACCGGGTGAGGCCCGGGCCGTTCCCGGCGCTCGGGTGATCGTTGCGCGACACGGCCGCCCGATCGGTACTTGCGCTCCGCCGGATGACGCGTAAGTTTGCACTCACCCGACGGCGACGTCGTTCAACCCGAAATTGGACGACCGAGCCCAGCCCCCTGGCGTGAACCCGAAACTCCGCCGGTGACAGGGCCTCTCTCGCACCATCCCCTTTGCCAGTTCGCTTACCCCTGCAAGGACCCCATGAACCAGGTGTTCCCCACGCCCGAAAACGGCGCCGCTCCCCGTATCTCGATCGTCGTCCCCGCCCGGAACGAAGCCCGCAACCTCGAGATCGTCCTCCCGATGCTCCCGTCCGTCCACGAGGTCATCCTCGTCGACGGCAACTCGGTCGACGACACCATCGCGACCGCTCAGCGCGTCATGCCCGACATCAAGGTCGTCCGCCAGAGCCGCAAGGGCAAGGGCAACGCCCTGGCCTGCGGCTTCGAGGCCGCGACCGGCGACATCATCGTCATGTTCGACGCCGACGGCTCCGCCGACCCGGCCGAGATCCCCCGCTTCGTCGAGGCGCTCACCTCGGGCGCCGACGTCGCCAAGGGCAGCCGCTTCGTCCACGGCGGCGGCAGCGAGGACATCACGCGATTCCGCGCCCTCGGCAACTGGGGCCTCAACGCCCTCACCAACCTGCTCCTCGGCACGAAGTACACCGACCTCTGCTACGGCTACAACGCCTTCTGGGCCCGCATCGTGCCGAGCCTCGAGCTGCTGCCCTCCGATCTCGCGCCCCGCGCCGACGGTCAGATGCACAACGGCGACGGCTTCGAGATCGAGACGATCCTCAACTGCCGCATCGCCGCTCTCGGCTACGACATCGTCGAGGTCCCGAGCGTCGAGAAGCTCCGCATCCACGGCACGAGCAACCTGAACGCGATCTCCGACGGCTTCCGCGTGCTGCGCGTGATCCTCGAGGAGCGTCGTCGTCGCCCGTCCGGCGCGGCCCGCATGCGCCGCATCCGCGAGTCCGCTCTGACGGCGGCCCAGGCCACCGACGAGCCGGCACCCGTCTTCGCGGTCATCGACGGCGCCCGTGGGGACGCCCGACTCGGAGCCCGCCAGGACGTCGCGTGACCCTGCGGTCGACGACGGTCTCCGTCATCGTCTGCGCGTACACCGAAGACCGCTGGGACGATCTCGTCGCCTCGGTGGAGTCCGTGCGCGGACTCCCCGAGGGGCCCGAGGTCGTGCTCGTGATCGACCACAACGATGCGCTGCTCGCCCGCTCGCGGAAGCGGTGGGTCGACGTGGTCGTGGCCCCGAACGAATTCCGCCAGGGGCTCTCGGGCGCGCGCAACACGGGGGTCCGCCTCGCCGCGGGCGACGTCGTCGCGTTCCTCGACGACGACGCCTCCGCCGACCCCGCCTGGCTCACGCATCTGCTCGGCCCCTTCGCCGACGCCCGCGTGGCCGGCGTCGGCGGCCATGCGACCCCCGTGTGGCCGGACGGCGGCAACACCCTCTACCCGCCCGAGCTGCTCTGGATCGTCGGCTGCAGCCACCGGGGTCTGCCGACCGAGCTCTCGGCCGTGCGCAACGTGATCGGCTGCTCGATGGCCTTCCGCCGCGAGAGCATCCTCGACGTCGGGGGATTCAACCTCGACACCGGCCGGGTCGGCGCGATCCCGCTCGGCGGCGAGGAGACCGATCTCTGCATCCGCATCCGCCAGGCCGATCCGACCGCCCGCATCGTGCTCGAGCCCCGTGCCGACGTGCGGCACCACGTCACCGCGAACCGGGTCACCTGGGCCTACCTCCGTCGTCGCTCGTTCTACGAGGGCGTCTCGAAGGCGGCTCTCAGCCGGCAGCTGGGCGCCTCGGACTCCCTCTCGAGCGAGTCGGCCTACCTGCGTCGCGACATCCCGCGCGCGGCCCTCCGCGAGCTGCGCTCGATCGGACGAGGAGGCGCGGGTCGTCTCCTCGCGCTCGTCACCGCCGTCGTGGCCACCGTGGCCGGCTACGCCCTCGGCAGCCTCCGCCGCGCCTCCCTGGCTCCCGTCGACCCCGTCGCCGGCCGAGCGCTCCTCACCCGCGACTCGACGCGGCCGGCCACGGCCGGCCGGACGGACGGCACCTCATGACAGATCTCCACCTCGTCCGGCCCATGGCCGGCTCCAGCGCGCCCACCTGGGAGGGCGCGCTCTGGATCGGCGCCATCGACGCCGACGACCTCGCCCGCCCGGATCTCGGCGACGTCGTGCTGACGGACCCCGAGGGGCACCGCGGCGCGCGGCTGCTCGTCCGCCGCGGTCGGAGCGTGCTCGGCTTCGTCGACGCGCCCGTCGTCGACGGACGGGTCTCGGTGGACCTGCTGCGGTCGGAGGTCGCCTCCCTTCCGGAGGCCCTGACCCCCGTCGAACCGATCCACCTGCCGACGGCGACCGTGGTGCTCTGCACGCGGGACCGCGCCGATCACCTCCGTGGTGCGCTGCGGAGCGTCCTCCGACTCGACTACCCCTCGTTCGACGTCATCGTCGTCGACAACGCCGCGGCGACCGACGAGACCCGCGATCTGGTCCGCACCGAGTTCGACGATCCGCGCGTGCGGTACCTCGAGGAGCCGGTGCCCGGACTCTCCAGCGCCCGCAACGCCGGCCTCGCCGCCGCGACCGGCGAGATCGTCGCCTTCACGGACGACGACGTCATCGTCGACGACCAGTGGCTCCACGGCCTCGCCGCCGGATTCGCCCACGGCGAGGACGTCGTGTGCGTCTCGGGTCTCGTCCCGAGCGGCGAGCTGCGCACGCCCGTGCAGCGCTTCTTCGACGACCGCGTCTCGTGGTCCCGCAACGTCTCGACCCGCGTGTTCCGGCTCGCCGAGCCGCCGGCCGACCTTCCGCTGTTCCCCTTCTCCGTCGGCGCCTTCGGCACCGGTGCCAACTTCGCGCTCCGGCGTCGCCCCGCCGTGCTGCTGGGCGGGTTCGACACCGCCTTCGGCGTCGGCACCCCGACCGGCGGCGGCGAGGACCTCGACGTCTTCACCCGCGTCCTGCTGGCCGGTCACGCCCTCGTCGTCGAGCCGTCGGCGCTCGTCTGGCACCGTCACCGCTCGGATCTCGCCGCCCTGCGACTGCAGGCGACGGGCTACGGCACGGGTCTCGGCGCCTGGCTGACGAAGATCGCGCTCGACCCCGCGAGCCTCCGACTGGCACTGCGTCGCGCCCCCGGGGCGATCCGGGTGCTCGCCGCGAAACGCCGCGTCGACGCACCGATGGGCGAGGGGACGGAGTCGCCCCGCGCCTCCTCGGCTCCGCGCGACGTCGATCTCGATCGCGAGATCGCCCGCACGGCACGGCACGAGCTCGTGTCCGTCGCCCGCGGTCCTCTGCTCTACCTCCGTCAGCGTCGTCGTGGCGCGGGGCTCATGGGCCACCGCGTGCCGGCCGGCGAGACGCAGGGCGTCCCGGGCGGCTCGTCGAGCGTCGCCGAGAGGGCACGATGACCGCCGCGTCCACCGGCCGCGGCGTCGCCCGTCTGCCCATGCGCGCCGTCGACCGGCTCGGCTCGGGGATCCACATCCTGTCCGTGTTCGGACCCGTCGCCCTGCCCGGCCGCGAGGCGCTGGTCGACGCGGTCTGGCGCATCCTCTCCGTGGGCCCCGACGCCCGCCTGGGGCTCCGCGCCGTCGACGGCCGTGAATGGGAGTACGCCCCCGAGAGCCTCCGCGAGGTCGCCGAGCGGATGGTCGTCGAGGCGCCCGAGCTCGCCACCCGGGAGCTCTCCGAGGCCCTCGAGGGCCTCGTCGCCCACATCGAGCCCGGTCTGCCCATGCGGGTCGTGCTCGCGGGGGACCGCCTGCTCCTGATCCTCGACCACGGCGTCGTGGACGCGCGCTTCACCACGCGCCTGCCGGCCACGCTCGTCGCGGTCGCCGGGGGCGGGGAGATCCCCGCGTGGCTGACGGCCGAGGGCATCAGCCGCCCCCTCTGGACGGCGTTCGTCGAGACCTTCGCCAAGCACCCGGGGCGCGTCGTCGCCCTCCTGAGGGCCCGCCGGGTCGAGTCGCCCGTCGCGCCCCGCATCGCGCCGGTCGAGCGCCCGTCGATCGGCTGGAACGGCTCCACCTCGGTCGTCGTGGCGGCGGGCTCCAAGGCGTCGTTCAAGGCGCTCCACAACTGGCTCCGACGACGGGACGAGCCGGTCTCGTTCGGCGCCGGCGTCATCGTGGCCCTCCGCGCCGCTCTGGCCGCGGAGGGGCTGCGCCTCTCGCCGGACAGCGAGATGGTCTACGACGTCCGCGGCTACCTCCCGTCGGGCGTCGACACGACCGGCAACTTCGTCACCGGGATCCCGGTGACGGGCGGCGACGACCTCACGGCAGTCGATCGCAGCATCGCGCAGACCACGTCGTCGGGTCGCCCTCTCGCCGCCCTCATGGCGGGCGCGATCAAGGAGTCCGTCCGTCCGGCGAGGAGGGTCCTGCCCGCGTCGACCCCGGCGCACGCCCGGGCCCGCGTCGTCCTCAGCAACCTCGGTCTCAACCGTCCGCTCCAGTCCATCCCGTGGATCCGCGACGGACGGTCCATCGAGGCGGCGTCGGCGGTTCATCCGATCGCCCCCGAGACGGTGGCGGCGCAGCTGATGGTGCTCGACGGCGTGCTGCACGTCGCGGTCTCGTACAACGACACGTCGTTCGACCGCGAGGCCGTGCAACGCGCCGTCCGGGCGTTCGTCGACGACCCGGTCGCGCTGCTCGACGGCGTCGTCAGCCGCGAGGACGCCTGACCGCTCGCAGCCCTGCGAGATCCTCGTCGACCAGCCCGCGGAGGCGGTCGGCGCGACCCTCGTCGTAGTCGGGCGTCGGCGCGGCGGCCCAGCCCAGACGGTCGACCACCGTGCTGCCCACGTCGTCCCAGGCACGCGATCGGGCGGTCGCGACGAGGTCGTCGACGAAGGCGTCGTCGGCGGCGCTGCGGGCGATCCGTCCCGCGAGCTCGCGGTGGGTGGCCTCGCGCAGGCGCAGGGCGTCGATGTCGTCGACGCGGTAGTCGAACTGGTGTCTCGACTGCCCGTACGAGCGGTGCGTCCGGCGCCGGAGCGTCTTGAGCCGGGCGATGCCGTCCCGCTGCTCGCGCTCGAGCCGGGCCAGCTCGTCGCGGGCCGTGGCGGTGGCGACGTCGGCGTCGAAGGGCAGCCGCTCCTGGAGCGCCCGCACGATGATGCTGTTGGCGACGGCGACCACGGCGGCCGCGCGCACGATGAGGAACCCCTCGTCGACGGCTCGCTCGAGGGGCGTCGGGTCCGCGAGGCGGACGGTCGGGTCGGTCGGATCGGTCGGCACCGGAGACTGCTCCTCTCGGGTCGACCCCGACCCTACCCACCGGCCGCCGCGCCCGTAGGGTGAGGCGATGACCCGTGAACCCGATCCCGTCTCCGACGTCGCCCCGGCGCTGTCCCGCCGGCCGTTCATCCGGCAGCACTGGGGCGGTCTGGCGTTCGCGCACTGGAGGGTCGAGCCGGAGCGGGTCGCACCGCTGCTGCCCCGGGGCACCCGCCCCGACGTCTTCGACGGGTCGGCCTGGGTCGGTCTGATCCCGTTCGAGCTCTCGCGCAGCGCGTTCGGTCCGCTGCCCCCGGTCCCCGTCCTCGGCACGTTCCTCGAGACGAACGTGCGGCTCTACTCCGTCGACGACCAGGGGAGGCGAGGGGTCGTCTTCCGGACGCTCGAGGCCGCGCGCCTCCTGCCGGTGCTCGCCGCGAACGCCGGTCTCGGGCTGCCGTACCGGTGGGCCTCGATGACCCGCAGGAGGCGCGGGGACGTCGTCGAGTACGCCTCGCGTCGGCACGGTCCCGGCCCCCGACCGAGCACGCGTCTGCAGGTGCGGCCGACCGACGAGGCCGTGGTCGGCGACCCGCTCGCCGACTTCCTGACGGCCCGGTGGGGCATGCACGTCGGACGCGGCGGCACGACGCGCTTCTGGCCGAACGAGCACGGGGCCTGGCCGCTGCGACGGGCGGAGCTCGTCGACCTCGACGACGAGCTGGTCGCCGACTCCGGACTGCCCGGGGTGGCCGACCGCGAACCGGACTCCCTCCTGTGGTCCGACGGCGTCGACACCGTCTTCGCGCCTCCCGGGGGTCGCTGGGTCGGACCCTGACGGGTCCGCCTTCGCGCCGGGGCCCGTGGGCGCACTACGGTTGCTGGCATGGTTTCCTCACCCGACGACTCGACCGACACCGCCGCAGCACCGCCCGAGGCCCCGCCGGCGCAGTCCGACGGGTCGGTCGAGACCGGTGCCCCCGAGCGTGAGGTGCTGGGCTGGCTGGAGTTCGGCGAGGCGGCGCGCCACCTGGCGAGCGACGTCGTCGCGGCCGACTTCACCCCCGACGTGATCGTCGCCGTGGCCCGGGGCGGGCTCGTGCTGGCGGGGGCCGTCGCCTACGCCCTCGACACGAAGATGTGCGGGTCGATCAACGTCGAGTTCTACACCGGCGTCGACGAGCGTCTGCCCGAGCCGGTGCTGCTGCCCCCGACCCTCGACGCGCCCTCGCTCGAGGGCAAGCGGGTGCTGATCGTCGACGACGTCTCGGACTCGGGGCGCACGCTCGTGCTCGTCCGCGACCTCCTCGGCGGGATCGCCGCCGACGTCCGCACGGTCTGCCTCTACAGCAAGCCGCGCACGGTGCTCGAGCCCGACTTCGTCTGGAAGCGCACCTCCCGCTGGATCACCTTCCCCTGGAGCGCCCTCCCGCCGGTGACCCGCGACCACGCGACGGCGGTCGGGGCATGAGCATCCACCTCGTCGGCGGCGGCTGGTCGCCCGACACCCCCGACCTGTACGACCTGTTCGTCGCCGAGGCGGCCGTGCGGGGCGGAGCGGTCGGGCGCGCCGTGCCGCGCATCGCCCTCCTGATCGTCGTCGCCGACGACTCGCCGTCGGCCGGGTTCCGCACCGGGTACCCGTCGATGCTCGCCTCGGGCGGGCGCTGCGAGGTCGTCACCAGCATCGTCGAGGCGGGGGAGGTCTTCGACACCCGCGTGCTGAGCGACGTCGACGGGCTCGTCGTGGCCGGGGGGCTGACGCCGGCGTACCTCGAGGCCGTCATCCCGCTCGTGGATCAGGTCCGGCTGCTCGTGGCCGACGGTCTGCCGTACCTCGGCTTCTCCGCCGGAGCCATGATCGCCGCCGACCGCGCCCTCCTCGGCGGCTGGCTCATCGGCGACGTCCCGGTCTGCCCGGAGGACGCGGCGGAGGACCTCGACGAGGTCACCCTCAGCGGCGGACTCGGCCTGGTCGACATCGCCGTCGACGTCCACGCCGCGCAGTGGGGGACCCTCACCCGCCTGATCGCCGCGACCGAGGCGGGACTCGTCGCCGGAGGGGTGGCGATCGACGAGAACACGGCCCTCGTGGTCGGCGACGGCGCGTTGACGGTGCTCGGCACCGGGAGCGTCTGGCGGGTCGAGCCGCAGGTCGACGACGGCGGCGGGATCATCGGCGTCTCGGTCGGCACGCTGGGTCCTGCGTGACGCCGGACGCCGGGTCCGCGCCCGAGGGCGCGTCGCGTCGTCCGCTCGCCGAGCAGATCGACCCCGGCTGGGCCGAGGCCCTCGAACCGGTCGCCGACCGCATCGCCGACATGGGCGAGTACCTGCGCGCGGAGGTGCGCGCGGGGCGGGGGTACCTGCCCGCCGGCGAGAACGTGCTGCGCGCCTTCCGCGCGCCCCTGGCGAGCGTGCGCGTGCTCATCGTCGGCCAGGATCCCTATCCGACCCCCGGTCACGCCGTCGGGCTGTCGTTCTCGGTCGAGCGCAGCGTTCGACCCCTGCCGCGGAGCCTCGTCAACGTCTATCGCGAGCTGCACGACGACCTCGGCGTGCCCCCGGCCGAGCACGGCGATCTGACGTCGTGGTCCGACCACGGCGTCATGCTGCTCAACCGGGTGCTCACCGTGCGTCCCGGTGAGACGGCGTCGCATCGCGGCAAGGGCTGGGAGCCCGTGACCCAGCGCGCCATCGAGGTGCTCGCGGCACGCGGCGGACCCCTCGTCGCCATCCTGTGGGGTCGTGACGCCGCGGCCCTCAAGCCGATGCTCGGAGACGTCCCCACCATCGAGTCGGCGCACCCGAGCCCGTTGTCGGCGTCCCGGGGCTTCTTCGGCTCGAAGCCGTTCAGCCGTGCCGACGCACTGCTGGTCGAGCAGGGCGGCGACCCCGTCGACTGGGCGCTCCCGCCCCTCTGACGCGCGCCGCCCCCTCCCGCCCTCGCCGCGCCTCCCGCCGTCGTGGCAGAGTGGCTGCGTGCTCGAAGAGGAATACCAGACCCGTCGGCAGCTGCCGCGCGCCCTGCGCCCGCCCGCCCCCGTCGAGCCGCCGTTCCGCTTCGAGGTCCGTGCCGCCGTGGCCGCCGACCTGCCCTACGTGCGCGAGATCTACAACCACTACGTCGCCAACTCGTCCGTGACCTTCGACGAGGACGCCATGACCCTCGCCGAATGGCGCCGCAAGCTCGCGTTCGTCTCGTCGCTCGGGATGCCGTTCCTCGTGGCCGTGAATCCGAGCGGCGAAGTGCTCGGGTACGCCCTCGCCTCGCCCTGGGGCGGCAAGGCGGCCTACCGGTACACGGTCGAGACGTCCATCTACCTGCGCGCCGCCTCGACGGGAAAGGGCCTCGGGGCAGGTCTGCTCGAGGCGCTCGTGGAGGCCTGCCGCGAGGCCGGGATCCGAGAGATGGTCGCCGTCATCGCCGACAAGAACGCCGAGGCGTCGGTCGCCCTCCACGCCCGGCTCGGGTTCGTCGAGGTGGGCCGGATGGGCCGCGTGGGCTTCAAGTTCGGCCGCTGGCTCGGCACCATCACGATGCAGAAGTCGCTCAAGAGGCGACGCGGCCGCAGCGCGCGCTGACGGGCGGGCCTACGCTCGACGGGTGCCCGAACTCCACGACCTCAGCGCCCACGAGCAATGGAATCTCCTGCATCGCGGAGAGCTCTCCCCTCGCGAGCTGACCGACCACTACCTGGACCGCATCGAGCGCCTCGACGGAGAGGTCGGCGCCTTCGTGACGGTCACCGCCGACCGTGCCCGCGACCGTGCCGACGAGCTGACCCGTGCGGGTCGGACGACGGCGCCGCTGTGGGGGCTGCCGCTCGCCGACAAGGACCTCGGCGATCGGGCGGGCGTGCCGACCCGGTCCGGTTCGCGCCTGGCCGACGGCCGGGTGCCCGAGACGTCGTCCGAGATCGTCGCGGCCCTCGACGAGGCCGGCGGCGTGAGCCTCGGCAAGACGGCGACCCCCGAGTACGGGCTGACCGCGTACACCGAGACCCTCATCGGCCCGCCGACGCGCAACCCCTGGCGACTCGACACCGGCGCAGGCGGCTCGAGCGGAGGGGCCGCGGCCGCGGTCGCCGCGGGCATGCTGCCCTTCGCCCCCGGGTCGGACGGGGGCGGCAGCATCCGGATCCCGGCCGCCGCGACCGGACTGGTGGGGGTGAAGCCGTCGCGGGGACGCGTGCCCTCGCAGTCGGGACTCGCGAGCCTCGGCGGGCTCGCCGTCGGGGGGCCGCTGGCGCGCACCGTCGCCGACGCCGCCCTGCTGCTCGACGCGATGGTCTCGCCCGACGGACGGCCGCCGCGGCACGGGCACGCGCTCTGGGCGCCGCCGTCGCCCGACGGCGCCTACCTCGGCACGGCCCTCCGCGGGGCCGGACGCTTCCAGGTCGCCGTGATGACGACCAGCCCCTGGGACGACGTGTTCGACGTCTGGGTCGACCCGCGCCTCCTCGGCGTCGTCCGCTTCACGGCCGACCTGCTGGCCGATCTCGGGCACGGCGTGGACGAGACGACGATGCCTGCGTCGGACTACCCGGCGCTCTTCCGCACCCTCTGGCAGGCCGGCGCCGCGGGGATCCCCGCCGAGACCGACGAGCAGCTCGCCCGTCTCGAGCCCATCACCCGGTGGCTCGTCGAGCGGGGCCGCGGAGTCCCGGCTCGCGAGCTCGGCGCCGCCCTCGCGGGGCTGACGGCGTTCGAGCGGACCGTGATCGACCGGTTCGCCCCCTTCGACGTCGTCCTGACCCCGACGCTCGCCCTGACGGCCCGCCCGATCGGCTGGTACGACGCCGACGACGCCGAGCGCAACTTCGAGCAGCAGTGCCTCTACTCGCCCTTCACCTCGTTCGTCAACGTCGCCGGGCTGCCCGCGATCACCCTGCCGGTCGGCGAGGTCGACGGATCGCCGGCCGGCGTGCAGCTGATCGGCAGGCCCGGTCGCGAGGACGTCCTCCTGGCCGTGGGGGCGCAGCTCGAGCGGCGCCTGAGATGGCAGCGGAGGCACCCGCCGCTCTGGTGACCCGCGAGGCGCGACGGGCGCCCGATGGCGGGTCGGTCGAGGGTCGGCGGATCAGTCGAGCGTCGGCACCGCGGCCACGAGCGCGCGGGTGTAGGGGTGCCCGGGGTGGCGCAGCACCGCGTCGACCGTCCCCTGCTCGACGATCCGCCCCTCGTGCAGCACGGCGACCCGGTCGGCGAGATGCTGCACGAGACCGATGTCGTGCGAGACCGTGAGCAGCGACAGCCCGAGGTCGTCGCGCAGCTCGCGCAGCAGCTGCAGGATCTGGGCTCGGACCGTGACGTCGAGCGCGCTCATCGGCTCGTCGCCGACGAGCAGGCGGGGTCGGTGGACGATCGCGCGGGCGATGGCGACGCGCTGGCGCTGCCCGCCGCTGAGCTCGTGCGGGTAGCCGTCGGCGTGGTGCCGGGTCAGACCCACCCGGTCGAGCACCTCGTCGACCCGGGCCCGCCGGTCGCCCGCGATCGAGAGGGCCCGCAGCGGCTCGGCGACGGTGTCGCGCACGCGCATCCGCGGATCGAGCGAGCTGTAGGGGTCCTGCAGCACGACGCCGGTGTCGCGGCGGAACCAGCGCAGCGCCGACGCCCGGCCGGGTCGCACCGGGCGTCCGTCGAAGCGGACCGTGCCCTCCGTCGGCGTGTCGAGGGCGAGCAGGGTCTTGACCAGGGTGCTCTTCCCGCTGCCCGACTCGCCGATCAGGGCGACGCTCTCGCCGTGGCCGACGTCGAGGTCGGCGCCGACCAGCGCGTGCCTGACCGGGCCCGGCTGGAACGGCGACGACCGGGGCAGGCGATACGTCCGGCTGAGGCCGCGTCCGCTCAGCAGGGGGGCCGAGGAGGCGCGGGTCGGTTCGTCGTCGCTCATCGCGCCCTCCAGGTGGTCGCCCTCGTCGCCTCGACCAGCCCCCGGGTGACGGCGTGGCGCGGGCGGTGCACGAGGTCGTCGACGGACGCCTCCTCGACGACGCGGCCGTCGGCGAGCACCGCGGCCCGGTCGACGGCTCGACGCAGGACGGCGAGGTCGTGGGTGACGAACAGCAGCGACGCGCCGCGCTCGTCGACGAGACGGGCGAAGAGGTCGAGCACCTCGGCCTGGGTCGAGACGTCGAGGGCCGTGGTGGGCTCGTCGGCGAGCAGGAGGCGCGGGCGGGCGATGAGGGCCGTCGCGATGACCACGCGCTGACGTTGACCCCCCGACAGCTGGTGCGGGTAGCGGTCGACGATGCGCTCGGGGTCGGGCAGACCGACCTCGGCGGCCGCGTCGACGGCACGGCGACGGGCCTCGCGACGTCCGACCCCCTCGTGCAGTCGAAGGGGTTCGGCGATCTGACGGCCGATGGTGCGGACGGGGTCGAGCGACGTCGTCGGGTCCTGGAACACGACGCCGATCCCGGCTCCTCGGAGGGGGGCGTGGTCGCGGTCGGGCAGCCCGACGAGCTCGCGGCCGTCGAACGAGATGCCGCCTCGGACGACGGCGTCGTCGGGCAGCAGCCCCAGCACGGCGAGCAGCGTCAGCGACTTGCCCGATCCGGACTCCCCGATGAGCCCCACGCGCTCCTGCGGTCCCACCGAGAGGGAGACGCCGTCGACGACGGTCCGTCCGGCGAGCTCGATGCTGAGATCACTGATCTCGAGGCTCACGAGACCACCCCCGGCGCATCGGCGGGGTCCGGGGCGGCGGAGGGTGCGCGCCGGCGCAGGCGCGGGTCCCCGGCGTCGCGGACGGCGTCGCCGAGCAGGTTGAGCGCCAGCACGGTGAGCGTGATGGCGGCGCCGGGCCACACGATCGTCCCGGGGTGGACGCCGATGAACTTCTGCAGGTCGCTGAGCAGTCGGCCCCACGAGGCGGTCTCGGCGGACGCCCCGTACCCGAGGAACGACAGTCCGGCCTCGGCGAGGATCGACGTGGCCATCGCGAGCGAGACCTGGACGGCGAAGAGGGGCGCCACGTTCGGCAGCACGTGCCGCGCCACCACGCCGAGCGGCCCCACGCCGGCCGCGCGGGCGGCGAGCACGTAGTCCTCCCGGCCGACCCGGCGGATCTCGGCCCGGGACACCCGGGCGATGTTGACCCCGTAGCCGGTGCCGGCGGCGACGACGACCACGGCCAGCGACCCGCCGAAGGCGGCGGCCAGGGCCATGGCGATCAGGATCGTCGGGAACGCGACGAGGACGTCGATGAGCACCGACACGGAGTCCCGAACCCAACGCGCGGTCAGCGATCCGAGCGCTGCGAGGGCGACGCCGACCACGAGGGCGACGGCGCCCGAGGCGACCGCCACCACGGCGGTCGTGGTGGCCCCTCGGGCCACGTAGCTGAAGATGTCGCGACCCACGGAGTCGGTCCCGAGGAGGTGCATGGTCGACGGCGGAGCCCAGGCTCCGTAGGGGTCGGTGGCGAAGGGATCGAACGGCGTCCAGAACGGGGCGACGACGGCGGCCGCCGCGACGAGCACGAGCCACCCCGCGCCGAAGGCGCCGGCCGGCCCGGACACCAGGGCCCGGATCCACGACCCGCGCCTCATTCGCCCCGCTCCCGTGCTCTCGGGTCGACGGCGCGGTGCACGACGTCCACGACGAAGCCGACGGCGAGGACGATCGCGGTCAGGGTCATGAGCTCTCCCTGCACCTTCGTCAGGTCTCGGCGACCGACGTCGGCGACGAGCATGCGACCGACGCCGGGCAGGCTGAAGAGCTGCTCCACGAGCACCGCGCCGACGACGAGACCGGCGGCCTGGATTCCGAGCACGCTCACGACGCTCAGCATGACGTTCGGCAGGCCGTGGCGCACGAGGGCCCGGTCGCGCGTCATGCCCTTGGCGGCGGCGGCCCGGACGTAGTCCGCGTCGAGCGCTCCGAGCGCGGCGGATCGGGTGAAGCGGAGCAGCACGGCGCCCTCGACGAGACCGATGGTCACCGCGGGCAGGACGAGCGCCCTCAGGGCGGCCGCCGGATCGGACCACCCGTCGAGGGGGAAGCCCTGCGTCGGCAGCCAGCCCAGGGTGACGGCGAACAGGGCGATCAGCAGCATGCCCGCCCAGACGGCCGGCACGGCGGCGAGGATCTGACCGCCGATCGATGCCGCCGTGCCGAGCGGGCGCCGTCGGCGGAGCGCCGCGAGCACGCCGAGAGGGACGCCCACGACGAGGCCGACGGCGAGCGAGAGCCCGGCGAGCGGCAGCGTGACGGCCAGCTTGTCGGCGATCTCGTCCGCGACCGGGGTCCCGGTCACGAGCGACCGGCCGAGGTCGAGCCTCAGCAGCCCTCCCACCCAGTCGAGGTACTGCGCGAGGAACGGCCGGTCGAGTCCGAGCTCGGCCCGGAGTGCGGCGACCTGGGCGGGCGAGCCCGTCGTGCCGGCGATCACCTGGGCGACGTCGCCGGGCAGGAGGCGCAGCGTCGCGAAGATCAGAGCGCTCGCGACGAGCAGACCGACGGCGAAGAGGACCAGACGCCCGGCCGTGAACCTGATCACTCGGTGGCGGCCAGCGACGAGAGATCGAGCCGTGTCGTCGTCGACGAGGTCGGGAACCCGGTGATGCCGTCTCGGATGGCCGTGAGCGTCGTCGTGGTGTACAGCCACTCGGCCGGCGCGTCGTCGGCGACGATCGCCGCGGCCTCGGCGAGGGCCTCGTCGGCGTCGGCCGGGTCCGTGGCGGCGAGGGACTCGGCGTAGAGGCCCTGCACCGCGGGGGAGTCGTAGCCGAAGTAGTAGTCCGGATCGGCCCAGTTGCCGAAGTCGTGGGTCTCGGCGTGGTTGACCATGCTCAGCTGGAAGTCGCGCGGCGAGCCGTCGGACGGGGCGACGAAGACGTCGCTCAGCCAGGTCGAGAAGTCGACCTGCTCGACGGTGAGGGTGATGCCGACGGCCTTGAGCTGCGTCGTCAGCACATCGCCGATGGCGGCCGGGTAGACGTTCGCGTACTCGAGGGTGAGGTCGAGATCGCCCTGACCGGACTCCTCGAGGAGCGCGCGGGCGGCGTCGGGGTCGTACGCGTCGACGTCGGTCAGATCGCGGTAGCCCGGGTCGAGCTCGGGGATCGGCCCGCCCTGGTCGACCGCGGAGCCGCCGGTGGCGGCGATCAGCGCGTCGTTGTCGACGGCGAGGCGGATCGCCTTGCGCACGCGGGGATCGGTGAAGGGCTCGACCGCGTTGTTGAAGGCGAGGGTGTACTTGTCGGTGGTGCGGCCCTCGCTGACGGTCAGCCCGTCGACGCCGTCGAGCTGACTGCGGAGCGTCGCGTCGACCGCGGTCTGCACGTCGATGTCGCCGGACAGCGAGGCGTTGATGCGGGCGGACGGGTCGGGGATGTACCGGAAGACGACCCCGCCGACGGCCGCGGGCGTGCCCCAGTAGTCGTCGTTGCGGCTCAGCCGCAGGTTGTCGCCCTGGGTCCACCCCTCGAGGGTGAAGGGCCCTGTGCCGTTCGCCGTGGTCGAGAGGTCGTTGTCGGCCTGCTGCTCGAGCACGAGGCCGGCTCGCCCCGTCAGCGAGAACAGCAGCGCCGAGTCCGGTCGGGACAGCGTGATCACCACGGTCGACTCGTCGGGCGCGGTGACGGCGTCCACCGCCGCGAGATCGCCGTGGTTGGCCAGGCTGTCGTCGTCGGCGACCTGCTGCAGCGACCAGACGACGTCCTCCGCGGTCAGCGCGGCCCCGTCGTGGAAGGTCACGCCCTCGGCGAGGGTGAAGGTGTAGGTCAGGCCGTCGTCGCTGACCTCGTGGCTGGACGCCAGGACGTCGACGATCTCGTTGTCCTGGGTGCGCCCGACGAGGCCCTGGTAGACGTTGTCGATCAGCACCTGATCGAGCGCGATGCCGGCCGTCCGGCGGATGTCGAGGTCGGTGGGCTCGAGGACGAGGCCGACGGTGACGGTGGCGTCGTCGTCGGGGGCGCCCGTCGGGTCGGGCGACGACGTGCAGCCGGCCGTGACGAGGACGAGAGCGGTGACGGCGGCGAGGAGGGGCAGGGTGCGCACGCGGAGGGGCCTTCCGGGGTGGGCCGGGGCGTCGGCGCCTCGGCGAAGGATGCCGAGGTGGTCTCGGCTCTGCTGCGGGGGATCTCCGGTCGCTGTCGGTCCGGTCGTCACGATCCGCCACCGTGGTGCTGTCGGACACGGCGCGGCCCCTCGCCACGGGTCGCTGCCGGATCCGTGGACGGTCAGAACCTACCACCCGGCTGCGAATCGGGCGGACGTGTGTCGGGATAGGTGAGGCTTACCTATACTGACGAGGACATGTTCCTCGAATACCGCGACCCGCCCCTCCAGCACGACGCCACCCGCGTGCTGTTCGCCGGCGACGCCTCCTCCCTCGACCAGCTGCGCGGCATGCTGGCCGCGCTGCCCCTCTGCGCGCGCGGGCAGGTCTTCGTCGAGGTCGACGACAGCAGCCAGATCGTGCCTCTCGCCGCACCGGGCCGGGTGGCCGTCGCCTGGCTGGCTCGCGATCGCCGATCCGGTGCACCCGGGTCGGGGCGCTCCTGCGAGCCCGGCGACGCGCTCGAGCGGGCCGTCCGCGCGTGGCTCGCCGAGATGTACGTCGACACCGACTCGCTGGTCGCCGGCGAGCACGTCATCTGGATCGCCGGGCCGCCGTCGTTCGCCTACGACCTCCGGCATGATCTGCACCGCGTCTTCCAGACGGTCGACGGGGCCGCGGCGCTCTGATCCGCCGTCGGCCGGCGGGGACGCTGGTCTCCGACCGTCCGAGCAGCTGTCTCGACGTCCAGGCACCTCTTCTTGACCGTCAGGTTAGGACTGCCATACTTAGGGTGTGCTTACTTCCGTAGCCGAGGCCTCGCCCGGGTCCGTCGTGAAACCCGCCCACCGCCCGTACCGGGCCAGGGTCGAGAGGGTCCAGCGTCTCTCGCCGTCGTTCACCCGCGTGACGTTCGGCGGTCCCGAACTCGGCGACTTCGGGGCCGACGGGCTCGACCAGCGCATCAAGGTGGTCCTCCCGCTCGAGTCCACGGGCTTCGACACGTTCCCGTCCGGAGACTGGTGGGGCGAGTGGCGCGCCCTGCCCGACCATGCCCGCAATCCCTTCCGCACGTACACCGCACGAGCCGTCCGACCGGAGCTCCGCGAGGTCGACGTCGACTTCGTCGTGCACGCCGACGGCGGGCCCGCCGCCGCCTGGCTCGCGGCCGTCCGGGTCGGCGACGACGCCATGCTCGTGGGCCCCGACGCCACCAGCGGCGTGACCGGCAGCGGCGTCGAATGGAACCCGCGGGGCGCCTCCTCGGTGCTCATCGCCGGCGACGAGACCGCCGTGCCCGCCGTGTCCTCCATCGTCGAGAGCCTGCCCGCCGACGCCCGGGGCTGCGTGTTCCTCGAGGTGCCGACGTCGGCGGACGTGCTCGAGCTCACCGCGCCTCCCGGGGTCTCCGTCCACTGGCTCGCACGAGACGGGTCCGACGAAGGGCACGGCGCGCGACTCGTCGAGGCCGTCCGCGGCTGGACGGCCCGGTACGTCACCGCGTGGCACCGCGGCGTCGAGGTCTCCGAGGTGGACGTCGACCACGACATCCTCTGGGACGTCCCCCAAGGAGAGGCCCGCCACGGCGAGGCCCTCGACGGCGAGCTGTACGCCTGGCTCGCCGGCGAGGCCGCCGCCATCAAGACCCTGCGCCGGTTCCTGGTCGCCGAGGTCGGCGTCGACCGCCGCCACGTCGCCTTCATGGGCTACTGGCGGCTCGGCCGCGCCGAGATGTAGCGGCTCAGACCTCCGAGGGCAGCCCGACGAGCTCGGAGCTGCGCTCCCAGAGGGCGGCGGCCAGGGAGGCGTCCTTGGCCTGGGGCAGCACGAGGCCGTCCGGTTTCAGCTGGTCGAAGTAGGTGCCGCTCGGCACGCCGATCGTGCTCGGCCCCGCCAGCTGGATGAGCGGCAGCGCTCCGGCGGCGGCCGAGATGCCGTAGTGCCCGTTCGTCAGCACGTTGGCCATGCGCCACATGGACGAGTCGGCGCCGAAGTTCGTCTTGACGATCCCGGGGTGGAACGAGAAGGCCTCGAGCCCCGTGCGCTTCGCCAGCTCGCGGATGAACAGGATCGTCTCGATCTTGCTCGTGCCGTACTGGCGCCAGCCGCCGAGCCACGGCCGCTTCGCCCAGTCGAGGTCGTCGAGACGCACGCGGCCGAACAGGTTGGCGACGCTCGCGGTCGACACGACGCGCGCCTCGCTCTCGATCAGTCGCGGCAGCAGCAGTCGGGTCAGGAGGAACGGCGCGAGGTGGTTCGACTGGAGGATGCGCTCGTGGCCGTCGGCGGTGACGCCGCGCGGATTGACGAGCCCGCCGGCGTTGTTGGCGAGGACGTCGATCCGGGGATAGCGGTCGAGGAGGCGCTCCGCGAGTCCGCGGACGTCGTCCAGCCGGTCGAAGTCCGCGATGAAGGCGCTCCCGCCGACCTCGTCCGCGACGGCGCGGGTGCGCTCGGGGTTGCGACCGACGATCGCGAGCTCGGCGCCCCCCTTCGACAGCGCCTTCGCGGCCTCGCGGCCGATGCCGCTGCTCGCTCCGGTGATGATCACGGTGCGGGTCATCGGTAACCGCCTTCCTCGAGGCCGGCCTCGATCTCGAACCTGTTCGTCAGCGGGTCGCTGCCGGCCAGGAAGTACATCAGGGGCATCAGCATGCCGTATCGCCGCCACTGCGTGACGTGGACGGCCTCGTGTCGCAGCACCCGGGGGCCGTCGTTGTACCGGGTCAGGTAGACCCGGCCCACGCAGGTGCCGCCGCGGCGGAACGCCCACCGGGGGAGACCCCGGCAGACGATGAGGTCGCCGACCACCCGGATCCGCCCCGTGCTGAGCGGGACGCCGACGGCGAGGCCGACGAGGGTGGCGACGGCGCAGCCGAGGCGCGAGACGGGGGAGTCGAGCAGCAGGCCCGTCACGGGCGCCCGTAGCCGTCCAGCAGGCGCAGCCAGACCTCGCTGACCGTCGGGTACGACGGCACGGCGTGCCACAGCCGATCGATCGGGACCTCGCCGACGACGGCGATCGTGGCGGCGTGCAGGAGGTCGCTGACCTCCGGTCCGACGAAGGTGGCGCCGACGACGACCTTCCGACCCTCGTCGACGACGAGTCGCGCGTGGCCCTTGTACGAGTCCGAGTGCAGCGCGGAGCCGGCGACCGACGCGAGGTCGTAGTCGACGACGCGCACGTCGATGCCGCGCTGCGTGGCGGCCTCGGCCGTGAGACCCACGCTCGCCACCTCGGGGTCGGTGAAGGTGACCTGCGGCACGGCGGCGTCGTCCGCCGTGGCGACGTGGGTTCCCCAGGGGGCGGTCGAGAGCTCGGTCCCCTGGGCCCGCGCCGCGATGACCTCGCCGGCGGCTCGGGCCTGGTACTTGCCCTGATGGGTGAGCAGGGCCCGGTGGTTGACGTCGCCCACGCCGTACAGCCAGTCGGTGCCGTGCACGAGCAGGGTGTCGTCGACCTGCAGCCAGTCGCCGGGCTCGATGCCGATGCTCTCGAGTCCGAGGTCCGAGGTGCGGGGCACCCGGCCGGTGGCCACGAGCACCTCGTCGGCGATCACGGTGCTCCCGTCGTCGAGGGTCACCTCGACGGTGTCGTGCTCGGTGCGGAGGACGGAGACGGGGGAGACCCCCACGCGGACGTCCACACCGAGCTCGCGGAGTCCGTCCCCGACGAGCTCCCCGGCGAAGGGCTCCTGACCGCCGAGCAGACCGCTCCGCGCGACGAGCGTCACGACGGAGCCCAGACCCTGGTAGGCGGTCGCCATCTCGGTGGCGACGACGCCGCCGCCGATGACCACGAGGCTCTGCGGGACGCTCTGAGCGCTCGTCGCCTCCCGGCTCGTCCAGGGGCGAGCCTCGGCCAGACCCGGGATGTCGGGCAGCAGGGCCGATGATCCGGTCGCGGCGACCACGGCGTGGTTCGCGGTGTGCACGACGCCGTCGACGGTGACCTCCCGCACTCCCGTGATGGTGGCGTGTCCGCGGATGAGGTCGATGCCCGCGCCGGCGACCCAGTCGGCCTGGCCGGAGTCGTCCCATCCGCTCGTGAAGGAGTCCCGGCGGCGCAGCACGGCCGCGACGTCCACAGCGCCGGTGACCGCCTGGGCGGCCCCGTCGACCGCGCGCGCCGCCCGCACGACCGCGGTGGAGCGCAGCAGCGCCTTCGAGGGCATGCACGCCCAGTACGAGCATTCGCCGCCGACGAGCTCGGCCTCGACGAGGGCCACCGAGAGGCCCTTGCGCTTGGCGTAGTCGGCCACGTTCTCGCCGACCGCGCCGGCGCCGATCACGATCAGATCATAAGCAGTCATGCGACGACCGTAGTCCTCGCTCCCGGGCGTTCGTCCGGATGCTCGCTGGCCGTTCCGCGCACGCATCCTGGGCGCCGGATGTGCGTGCGGTCGGCACCGGGGTCGCCTCGATAGCGTTTGGGCATCATGCGCTGACGCGCCAAGCAGAGGAGGTCTTCATGGGACTCGACGACAAGATCAAGAACGCCGCTCAGGACATCGCGGGCAAGGCCAAGGAGGCCATCGGCGACCGCAAGGGCGACGAGGACCTCAAGGCCGAAGGTCGCAAGGACCAGACCGCCGCGAGTGCCAAGAAGACCGGCGAAGACGTGAAAGACGTCTTCAAGTAAGACGCGTCATCACGCCCGGAGCCCGCTCCCCTTCGTGGGGGCGGGCTTCGTCGTGTCAAGGCCGGTCAGCCGGCTCGGACAGCGCTGCCGGTCGGTCGTGCCCGTCGGTGGTGCCGATCGGCGGTGCCGCTCGGGCCAGGACGATCACGACCCCGAGAATCGCGGGTCGCGCCGCTCCGTGAACGCCGCGACACCCTCTCGGGCGTCGTCCGTGCCGAGCAGGCGCACCAGCTCGGGCTGCAGCGAGGCCTCGGCCGCCGCGTCGCCCTCGCGCACGGCCAGACGCGCGTTGGCGAGGGTGGCCTGCACGGCGAGTGGGGCCTGGGCGGCGATCCGCTCGGCGAGTCGCAGAGCCCGATCGAAGGCGGCCCCTTCGGGGACGACCTCCTGCACGACCCCGATGCGCCGCGCCTCCTCGGCTCCGAAGAGGTCGCCGGTGAGCAGATAGCGCATCGCGTCGCCCCAGCCCGCGCGTCGGGGCAGCCTCGTCGTCGCGCCGCCGAACGGGAGGATCGCCCGGCTCACCTCGATCTGACCGAAACGGGCCGTCTCGTCGGCGATCACGATGTCGCTGGCGAGCGCGAGCTCGACCCCGAGCGTCAGGCACGTGCCCTGCACGGCGAGCACGACCGGCTTGGTCAGCGATCGTCCGTCGACCTGCCAGGGGTGCACGCCGCCCTCGGGGACGATGTCGAGACCGGTGTCGGTCACGGCCGGGAGGACGTCGGTCAGATCGAGCCCCGCCGTGAAGTGGTCGCCGTGCGCGAAGACGAGTCCGACGTGCAGTCCGGGGTCGTCGTCGAGTCGGCCGTAGGCGAGAGCGAGTTCGCGCAGCATGCGGAGGTCGGCGGCGTTCCGCTTCTCGGGACGGTCGAGTCCGATCAGGAGGACGCCCCCGCGGCGCTCGACCGTGACACGGGGGCGGTCGCCGGCGTCGGGTCCGCTCATCGCGACAGGGCCCCGACGATGCGGAGGATGGTGCCCATGTCGTCCGAGGCGCTCGTCGCGTCGACGGGGGCGAACGAGCAGAGCCCGGCCCCCACCAGGGTGAAGCGGGTCTTGAGGGCGGTGATGGTCGCGATGAGCGTCGCGAGATCGACGCCGAACGGCTGGGGCGCCAGCAGTCCGTCGATGATGCCGGGGTCGAGCACGTCGAGATCGACGTGCAGGTAGACCTCGGTCGCCCCCGTCGCGGCCACCGCGGCCACGACGTCGTCGGGCGTGAGATCGAGCGACGAGACCGTCGAGACGCGGCGACTGTCGACGTACCGGTCTTCGGCCTCGTCGAAGCTGCGCGCGCCGGCGAGCACGATGCGGCCCGGGTCGAGCGGCGTCTCGGCCGGATCGAGCGTCGGGAGGTCGTCGTCGACGTCGCCGACCAGAGCCCGGAGCACCATCCCGCTGAAGGCGCCGCTCTCGCTGCTGCGCGGCGCGTGCAGGTCGGGATGGGCGTCGAACCACACGACGGCCGTCGACGGGGTGAGCGCGTGGCGGACGGCGCCGAGCTCGACCCCGCAGTCGCCGCCCACGACGAGCGCGGGTCCGGTGCCGGTCGCGAGCTCCTGCTGCAGGGCGTCGGCGACGGTGAGCACGGACGACAGCCGGTGCACCCGGGTGCCCAGCGAGTCGCCGGCCCCGACGGGGACCTCGACGACGGTGGTCGCCGACGCGGGCAGATCGCCCAGTATCGCGTACGCGCCCTCGGCGAGCCGCATGGCCCTCGACGACGGAGAACCCTGCCACTGCGGAACCACGACGAACCTCACGCGCGTCAGTCTGGCACAGCGCGGGGCGGTCGTGGCAGGGACCCTCGACGGGCGATGACGAGGAGGCCCGGGTCAGCGGGAGACGGCGTCGTCGCGCCCGGCCCCGGGCCGGCTGGCGGCCGCCACCAGGCGCTCGAGCGGACCGCGCCCGACGAACCGTCGCCAGAGGACGGCGTAGACGAGCGTGCCGACGACGGAGGCCACGAGCCAGCCGAGGGGGAGTCCGTACGAGCCGCCGGCGGACCGGTAGGCCGTGAAGAGGGGCGCCGTGAGCAGCAGATGCAGCGTGTAGACGGTCAGGGGCTGGGCGCCGACCGCCGCGAGCGGCGAGAGGACGGCCCGGACGACCCGGGTCACCCGGCCCGCGACACGACCGGTGCCGGTGGCGAGCAGCAGGAGGCCGATCACGGCCAGTGCGACGCCGCCCGAGCCGACGATCTCGGCGGGCATGCCCTCGTGGTCGGCGGGGTCCAGGGCGGCGACGTCGGAGGCGCCCGGCAGGAACCGCGCGCCGTAGCCGATCACCGCGGCGACGGTTCCGACGACCACCAGGAGGGCGGCCGTCGCCGGGCGGGCGAGATCGCTGCGGGCGGCTGCGAGGCCGGCCAGGAGGAAGGGCAGCCAGACGAGTGCCGGGTAGGCGCCCACGAGCAGGGCGTCGGCCGCGAGACCGGCGAGGCCCGGAGCCGCGGCGTCGCCGACCGCGTCGAGGGGCACGAGGGAGGCGGCGAATGGGGCCGCGAGGGTGACGACGACGGCCAGCGGAACGAGGAGGCGCCGAGGCAGCCAGAGGACGGCCAGCAGCAGCAGGAACATCACCCCGTAATACGGCAGGATCACCAGGACGTAGGGGTTCCAGGCCTGCAGCAGCAGCCCGAGCACGATCAGCAGCACCGCGCGGATCGCGATGGACAGAGCCCGGCGGCCTCGATCGTCCGGGCGCGTCGGATCGGCGCCGCCGGTCATGAGCCCGAGCGAGACGCCGGCGAGGGTGGCGAACAGGATGGCCGAGCGTCCGTCGAAGAGGCGCTCGTCGAGCAGATCGCGCGGCCAGAGGTGCGCCGCGAACATGCCGAGGACGGCGAGGCCGCGGGCCACGTCGACGCCGACGAGCCGTGACGCACCCGGGCGCGTGACCCGGACCCGACCGGTCGTCGGCGTCGACGGGCCCGCGGCGCCGACGGTCACGCTCCGAGCTTCAGCGCGGCCAGGCGCGCCTCGATCTCGGTCTGCTCGTCGAGGTCCTCGAGACCCTCGAACTGCGCGTCGAGGCTCGAGGCCGCGAGCTCCTGCTGCCCGAGCACCCTGGCCTCCTCGCGGCGGACCTTGTCCTCGAAGCGGCTGAGCTCGCTGGTGGGGTCCATCAGGTCGATGCTCTTCACCGCGTCGGCGACCCGCGACTGGGCCTCGGCCGACTTGGCCCGGGCGTTCAGCTCGTCGCGCTTGCTGCTCAACTGGTCGAGCTTCTCGCGCATCTGCGTCAGACCCGTCTTCAACCGGTCGACCACCTGGGTCTGCGCGGCGATGGTCGGCTCGGCGTCCTTGGCCTCCTTCTCAGCCGACAGCTGACGACCGAGGGCGACCTTGGCGAGCGCGTCGAACTTGTCCGCGTCGACCGTGTTGCCGGCGGCCCGCAGCTCGTCGGCCTTTCCGCTGGCGGCCCGGGCCTTGCGCTCCCAGTCGGCGGCCGCGGCGACGTCCTCGGCGTGGTCCTGCTCGATGAGGCGCAGGTTGCCGATCGTCTGAGCGACGGCGCTCTCGGCCTCGGCGATGCTGTTGGTGAAGTCGCGGACGAGCTGGTCGAGCATGAGGCTCGGGTCCTCGGCCTGATCGAGCAGGTTGTTGATGTTCGCCCTCGTCAGCTGGGCGATTCGTCCGAAGATGGACTGCTTCGACATGGTGGTCCTTTCGTCTGGTGGTCGTTGCCGTGGTCTGTGTCGGAAGGGCCGCTGCGGTTCAGAAGCGTCCGCCGCCGGATCGGCGGCCGCCGCCGCCGAAGCCGCCGCCGCGTCCGCCTCCGCCGAAGCCGCCGCTGCGGCCCCCGAAGCCGCCGCCTCCGCCGAAGCCGCCACCGCCCCCGCCGCCGTTCATGAGCCCGCCGATGATGAGGCCGGTGACGATGCCGCCGAGATCCGCGCCTCCTCGGCCGCCGCCGCCCGAGCCGCCGAACGGCGAGGCCTGCTGATACGTCGAGACGTCCGCGGCCGCTTCGCTCGACGCCGCCTGAGCGGCCAGGTTCGCCTGATGCGCTTCGCCGAGCGCGGCGTCGCGATCGACGGTGGCGAGCGAGACGGCCTCGGCCAGGTGCCGCTCGGCCTCCGAGAGACGAGTGCGGGCACCGGGCCCGACCGCGCCTCGCCGGGTCTCGATGAAGTCGCGTGCGGCGCTGATCCGGCTCCGAGCCGACAGGAGCGCCTGGTCCAGGGCCGCCTGGGCCTTCCGGCGCGCGGTCTCGGCGTCGCGGACGGCGGCGAGGGCGGCGTCGACCCGGTCGTCGGCGTCATCCAGACGGGCGAGCACGGCGAGGGGGTCGGCGCGGTTCTCGTCGGCGAAGCGCAGCGCCTCGTCGACCGCCGCCACCGTCGCGGCGAGGTCGACGCCCCGGGGGGCAGCCGACGGCTCGAGTGATCGGGCCGCGTCGAGATCGGTGCGCAGCTCGATCGTCAGTTCGCGGATCCGGCTCTGCGCCGTGGCCAGCGACTCGCCCGAGCGCACGACCGAGTCGGCCAGCTGATCGACCTGGCCGAGGGCCTGGCGCGCGGAGCGGATGCGGGCGACCGCCTGACCGGTCTCGCCCGCGGCGAGATGCTCTCGGGCCGCTGTCGCGCTCTCGTCGACGAACTCGAGCAGCCGGTCCGCCTGGTCGACGTCGTCGACGATCGACGCCACCGCCGGAGGGGAGTAGGTGCGGGACAGCGCCTCCAGGGTGCTCCGCGTCTCGGCGAGGCGGGCCCGACGGACTGCGACGTCGGCGGGCAGCGCCTCGGCATCGGCGGGGGCGGAGTCCTCGGCCCGCCGCATCTCGTCGAACGCGTCGGACTGGGCGTCGAGGGTCGTCCCCGCCGTCTCGCACAGCTCGATGATCCGTGTCGTCCACTCGCGTCGCTCCCCGGCGCCGTCGGGCACGTGATCGTCGAGTCTCTGACGCAGGGCGAAGGCCTCGCGCGCGCTCGACCGGGCGGACTCCAACGCCTCGACGAAGGGCCGGGCGACCTGCTCGCCGAACTGGGCCTCGGCGAAGCCGACCTCCTGCGAGCCGGCGGTGATCTCGTCGTCCAGGGCGACGAGCAGACCGGCGGCACGACGCTCCAGCTCATCCTGCTCGGCCCGAGCGGCGGCGAGGGCGCGGCCTCTCCGGCGGCGTCGGAGGACCGTGACGGCGACGACCGCGGCCAGCACCACGAGCGCGAGCACGCCGAGGGTCCAGAGCAGCCAGGTCCCGCCGCCGGAGGACGATCCGTCGTCGTCAGCTCCGGCGGCCCCGGGCGCCAGGGCGTCGGCGAGCGAGGTCGCGGCGCCGGCCCAGTCGCCGTCGCGGAGCTCCGGCACGAGCACGTCCGTCTCGAGCGCCGACTGGTCGGCGGCCGTGATGGACGACGACTCGGCGACCGAGAGGTCGTACAGGCGATCGTCGACGGCGACCGACAGCAGCACGTCGTTGACGCCCAGCTGATTCCGCTCCGCCGTCGCGCGACCCCACTCGGTGCGGTCCGAGGGGGAGGTGAAGGAGTCGACGTAGACGACGAAGAGATTGGTGCCGTTCTCGGCGGCGAGGGTGTCGAGCGACTGCTCGACCCTCTGCTCGTCGGCGTCCGACAGCACGTCGGCCTGGTCGACGACGTAGGCGCCGGCCAGATCGACGGGCCCGGCCGCTGCGGCGCTCGTCACGCCGAGCAGCGAGCCGCCCACGATCGATGCCGCCAGCACCGTCCCGCCGAGCGCCAGAGCGCCGATCATCTCGGCACCCGACGCGATCCGTCCCTCTCGTGCGACGACGCCCACGACTCTCCCCTCGACGATGGGGCCGAGTCTAGTGAGGGCCTCCGACGGTCCGCCCGAGCATCCGCCGTGAGCGGACCGGGCCGCGAGGCGGCGTCACCCGACGAACAGCAGGGCGATCGACGCCACCGCGCAGACCGCGCCCACGGCCACGAGCACGATGCCGACGAGACGCAGGGCCCGGCCGTCGTCGTGCGGGGTGTCGACGCGCACCGAGGAGGGGCGGCGAGGGTCGTAGTGGACCGTCAGCTCGGTCTCGACGGGCGTCTCGATCGCGTACTCAGCGAACTGGGTCTCGTGCAGGTCGCCCCACGAGTCCATCCACCGGGCCGTCGCAACCCGCGCGTACTCGGGTGCCGGGATGACCACGGCGACCGTCTCCTCGTACCGACGGGCCCGTCGCCCGACGGCGGCGGCGGCGATGAGGAAGGGGGTGCCGGCGACGAACCCGAGCCAGCCGAAGAGCTCGATCACCGGCGAGATGACGGAGAGAGCGTCGGACATGCCACGATCGTAGTGCCGCACCGCGGCGACGGCCGTCCCGGCCTCCGTCCGTCCGTGAGGAACCCCCGTCGTGAGCCGACCCCCGCTCGACGCCGTCCCGGCCCCCGTGCTCGCGGTCGCCGCGATCGTCTCCGTGCAGTTCGGCGCGGCCCTCGCCCGCACGCACTTCGACGCCGTCGGCCCCCTCGGCGCCGCGTCCCTCCGGCTCGCTCTCGGCGCCCTCATCCTGCTCGTCGTCTTCCGGCCGCGGGTCCGCGGCTGGGATGCTCGCACCTGGCTCGGGGTCGTCGTCCTCGGCCTCGCGCTGGCCGGGATGAACTCCCTCATCTACCTCGCCATCGACGTCGTCCCCCTCGGCGTCGCGGTCACCCTCGAGTTCCTCGGCCCGCTCGTCGTCGCGCTGGCCCAGACCCGCCGCTGGCTCGACGCCGGCTGGGCCGTGCTCGCGCTCGCCGGCGTCGTCGTGCTCGGCTCCGACTCGAGCGGGTCGATCCCGGTCGTCGGGGTCGTGCTCGCCCTCGGCGCCGGAGCCTTCTGGGCCTGCTACATCGTCGCCAACGCGAACCTCGGTCGACGTGCGGACTCCCTGTCGGGGCTCGCGGTCTCGATGCTCGTCGCCGCCGTCGTGGTCGTGCCGTTCGGCGCTGCCGACGCGAGCGCCGCCGTGGTCGCCGACCCGCGCCTCCTCGGCGTCTTCCTGATCGTCGCCGTCGCGACCTCGGCGGTCCCCTACGCGCTCGAGATGGTGGCCCTCCGCCGCCTGCCGACGCGGGTGTTCGGGGTCCTGTCGAGCCTCGGGCCGGCGCTGGCCGCGTTCGCCGGGCTCGTCGTGCTCGGACAGGCGCTCGGTGCCCGCGAGCTCGTCGCCCTCGCGCTCGTGACGGCCGCCAGCATCGGGGTGACCGTCACGGCGCGCCGGCGGGTGGCGACGGCGTCGGAGCCACCGCCCGCCTAGCCGATCCTGGACGATCTGTACCCCGATCGCGGGGTGGCGGGCGTAGTCTGCGGTCAGCGGGCCAGAGTCGGTCCGCCGCAAGCAAGGAGGAACACCATGGGAGCTGTTCTCGAGAAGACGTCCCGCGCCGAGGTCATCGACCTGGGCGACGGTTATCACCGCATCTCGACGCCGACGGCCGGCGTGATCGGATTCGTCCACGAGTCCGACGGCCGCTACGAGGTCCTCCGCGGGCGGGTCCGATCGGCCACGAGGGCCGAGGGCGTCTACCGCAGCCTCGACGTCGCGGTCATCGCCCTCACCTACTCCTGAGTCCCCGACCGGCGGAGTCACCCGACGTCCGACATCCTCGACGGCCCCGCTTCGGCGGGGCCTTTCGTCTCAGAGAGAGCAGGACCGGTCATGGCGGTGATCGGCTACGCCCGCATCTCGGACGACGACGCATCGCCCGACCGGCAGCAGTCCGTGCTCGAGGCCGCGGCCTGCGAGCGGATCTACATCGATCGGGCGACGGGTCGCCGCACCCGTCAGCCGTTCCTCGTGGACGCGCTCGCCTCGCTCCGCGAGGGGGACGTCTTCGTCGTGACGCGGCTCGATCGCCTGGGCGGGTCGGTGGCCTCCCTGCTGGACCTCGTGTCGGGTCTCGACGAGCGCGGCGTCGCCTTCCGATCGCTCGACGAGGGGATCGACGAGATCGGACCCTGGGGTCGCTACTTCTTCCGCACGGCCGCCGCGCTCGCCGGCCACGAGCGGACGGTCGACGCCGAGACCGGTCTCGCGGCCGCCCGTCGACGACGCGACGCCCGGTCGAGCAGACCGCAGGGTCTCGGGTCCCGCCGGCTGCGGATCGCGCGGGTGCTGCTCGCCGACGAGCTGCCGATGCGAGACGTCGCCCGGCATCTGGGAGTCTCGGAGCGCGTGCTGCGGCGTGAGCTCGAGAACGACGAGCCGGGCGGCGCACGGTAGGGCGACGATCCGGTCGGATGACGGTGCCCCCAGAAGGATTCGAACCTTCGCCCCTGCCTCCGGAGGGCAGTGCTCTATCCCCTGAGCTATGGGGGCCCAGGAACGTCGTCCAGGTTAGCAGCGATTCCGGCCGCCTCCCGACGCGGTCCGGCCCGGCCGCTCACGGTCGCCCTCCACCTGGGCGGAGCACTGTGGTGCGATGAGCACCGACGAGTCCGCCCCGACCCTCCGCGACCGCCTCCGCGAGGCGAAGGCGCCCCACCCCGACGTCCCCGCCCTCGACCCCGACGTCGCGCCCGCCGATCCGCGGGAGCTCGTGAGGGAGTGGCTGATCGAGGCCGTCGAGGCCGGCGTCCCGCAGCCCCAGGCGATGACCCTGGCGACCGTCGACGCGTCGGGTGCGCCCGCCTCGCGCGTCGTCCTGCTGAAGGACGTCGATGACGACTTCTGGTTCGCCTCGTCGTCGCTGAGTCCGAAGGGTCGGCAGATCGAGGTCGAGCCCCGCGTCGCCCTGTCGTTCTTCTGGTCGGAGCGCGGGCGGCAGATCCGCGTGACGGGCCGCGCGGTCCCCGGTTCGCGGGAGGCGAGCCGGGCGGACTTCACGTCGCGGCACCCGCAGTCGCGGGCCGTCGCCGTCGCCCTGCCGCAGAGCAGCGTGATCGCCGACCCCGAGGAGGCGCGGCGCGCCCTCGACGACGCCCGCTCGCGCATCGACGCCGACCAGGACTCCGCCCCCGACGACTGGACGGCGTACCGGGTCGAGCCCGCCTCGATCGAGTTCTGGCAGGCCACGAGCGGCCGCGATCAGGTGCGCCTGCGGTACGACCGCGAGGGCGATTCGTGGACCCGCGCCTCCCTGTGGCCCTGAGCATCACGTCGATCGCTCCGTAACGCGGAGACACGGAGCTGGCGTCGCCGCCCGGGCGTGACGACGATGGGGTCATGCCCTCCGAGACCCTCCACCTCGCCGTCGTCGAGGTGACCCGTCACCGCCCGCACGCCCCGCGCTACGACGCGTACGTGCAGACGATGGTGGCCCGGGTGCTCGGCGATGCGGCGCGGGGCGGGTGGACGACCGATCGCGTCGCGGCCGGCGAGCTGGGCGTCGACGCCCTGCTGGCCTCGACGGCGCGGGCCGACGCCGTGGTCGTCCTCGGCGGCGAGGACGTCTCGCCCCGCTTCTACGGCGCGTCGGGCGGCTACCCGTCGGAGGGTCCGCACCACGCCGTGGCCGACGAGGCGCAGATCGCTCTCGTGCGACGCTCCCTCGAGACCCGCACGCCCCTCCTCGGCGTCTGCCGGGGCCACCAGATCGTGTCGGTCGCCCTCGGGGGGACGCTCGAGCAGCATCTCGACGACGAGGCGGGTCTGCACCGCACCGCGGGCGTCCCGGCCGACCTGTCGATGGCCGACCACCTCGTCGCGATCGACCCCGCGAGTCGACTGGCCGGGGTGCTCGGCACCCGCGTCGTCGTCCGGAGCTCGCATCACCAGGCCATCGGACGTCCCGGTGCGGGGCTGAGGGTCGTCGCCCGGGCGGCCGACGGCGCCATCGAGGCCGTCGAGCACGTCGAGGCGCCCATCACGGGCGTGCAGTGGCACCCGGAGGATCCGGGCGCCGACCGCGCGCAGCTGCCGGCGCTTCTGGCGCGGCTGCGCCTCGAGGCCCTGTCCGCCGGTCGGGCGTCGCGCGCCGCCTGACTCCAGAGGTCGCCGGAGGCGCGGGTCAGCCGGTCGCGCCGCCCGCTTCGAGCGCCGCCACCACCTGCGACGCCACGGGCTCGGCCGATCCCGGCTCGACGAACGCGGTGGACTCGAGCACGACGTCGTAGGGGAGGGGGAGGAACTCCGCCCGGCCGACGCCCTGCGTCACGTCGAAGTAACCCTCGACGCCGTACGTCGGCACCCAGTTGCTCGTCGCGACGAGCTCGTTCGCGAGGGAGGTCAGTCCGGCGTCGTCGTACTGCGCGACTCCGAGGGTGATGGTGTCCCCGGCCGTGTCGGTCCAGGCGCACAGGGTGCCGTCGGCCGCGGCGACCCGCTCGAGCGGCGTGGTCACCCCGTCGTCGTCGGCGCCCTCGGGCACGGGAGCGGGCGACAGGCCGGGGTGGGCCGCAGCGACCGTCGCCGGATCGACCAGGGCCGAGCAGTCGAGATCCACCGGCGTGCTGACCAGGGCCGGGGTCGTCGGGGTCGGGGTCGGCGTCGCATCGCCGGGGGCGCCGGCGGTCGCATCCTGTGACGCCGCGGCGCTCGACTCCGGTGCCGGCGCGTCGCCCGAGGTGCACGCGGCGAGCGGCAGGGCCGCGAGTCCGACGATCGCGGCCAGGGTGAGACCTCGCAGAGGGGGGCGGGTGATCGGCGTCATGCCGACCATCTTCACCGATGGCGCCCGAGGGTCGTCTCCGTCGGGGCTGCGCCGACCCGGTCGCCCGCTGATCCGCCCCCGTCATACGGTAAGATGAAC
>Ga0265798_10000281_pt1 | contig 91133 bp, 93 predicted proteins | sample P3T30metagenome_FD_192430 | JGI IMG/M metagenome (GOLD analysis project Ga0265798, IMG submission 192430) | Plant litter microbial communities from East Loma Ridge, Irvine, California - P3 T30 | ecosystem: Environmental > Terrestrial > Plant litter > Unclassified | place: USA: California... | reverse complement strand
CACCACACCCTCAAACAACAATCAAATTCCCAATCCTAACCCCCTGACTAACAAAAAACACCCTCCTGCGCACCCCCACACCAACCGCCCTTTTCAACATGTCCACACTCGCGTCCCCGCCACCAATCATAACCAGCGGAATGGGGTGTGCGCGTAACAAGCCGGTAGGACTGTACTGCGTTTCGTCGAGGAGAGGCTGCACGAGCGCCGGGGGGTTGCGGGACCATTCTTTTGCTCGTGGTGGGGTTTCAGAATGTTGTGATGGATGTTCGTGCTGCAGGTAGCTGATTATTATGACGAGTTGGAGAGATGCGGAGTCAGGTGGGAAGGCGGGTATATTGCGTAGTTTAGTGCTGAAGGAGCAGCCTCCGCGCGGGATGGCGATGATTTGGTGGTGTTTTGGGATGGCGGGGTCGAGTATTTCGTTGCAGAGTTGGGTGTTGTGGACGTAGATGCTGGTCCAGACTAGTTCGTTCTCGGTGCTGTAGGTGAGGTCTGCATCGTTTGTGTCCGGCAGCGGCGCCATGCCGGGGCCAGTTGGCAGCGCGGCTTCGAGGGCGTGGCGCTGCGTTGAGACTGGCTTGGGAGGCGCGGTGGGTGTGGATGTTGGTGCGGAGAGCAGGGAGCGGATGGAGCCGAGGAGGTCGGAGAGGTAGGAGGGGGAACTGGCGAGGGCTTCGGGGTCGATTTCGAGCTCGAGGGCGCCGTCTAGGAAGGTGGACACGTTGCCTGTGTCCACAAGATCCACAGCCCCATTGCCGGTGTCTACGACAGGTGTAGGCGGCACGTCAATAATCAGATCCACGACATTCGGGTCCTGAGTGCGCCTAAAGAACGGGTCTAGAGGATTGAAGTCCTCGATGGTTGCGCGGGACATGAAGACCTTTTCGTCGCGACCGAGGGCCAGGTTGGAGATGGCGTAGATGCGGAAGTGCTCGTCGATCTTGATGTCTTTTGGGACGGGAGAGTTCTTGTCGTGTTCGCGTACCATGCCGAAGCGCAGGCCGCTCATGGAATTGACTAGAATGCCGTCGTCGACTCTCTGCATGCCTCCACCTTGGACCGAGTTCGGCATGTTGGGGAAGGAGAGGTCGAAAGTTGTTCGGTATGATAGTGCAGTGCTTGTTGCATTCCTTGGGATATATTGTGGTGGTAGTGTCCATGGAAAGTAGGTGTAGTTGGACGGGGACTGTAAGTCTGAGACAGACACACTCGGGTGATCGGCGCTGAACTCGACAAGCGGTGACTCTAGTGTCTCGATGGTTGGCATGAGATGAAGACGAGCTAGACTGGCCGCGTGGAAGAGGTCTGACCGAGCACCTGTGGCCGAATAGCTGAATGCCACAGGAGCTGGCGGAAGTGGACACGTCCCTGGAACAGGCTGTCTCTCTCGCAAGGGCTGTTCTTGCTCTTTCATTTTGTTGAATCGCAGCCGCTTCGGTATTATGAGAGGGTGCCCTTCCGTCGTGAAGACGAATGGCGCGTCCCATGTGTTTAGCGGATGTGAAGGGTCAAACAGCAAGAAGAGGTATTTGGCAGTCTCGCCCAGAAAGAAGCTCTCCATGCGATCGCTCAGCTCTCCTGTTCGCACATCCTGTAAGCCAGCCCAGCCACACTTGACCCAGCAGCGCCTCTTGATGTCACGTATCGCCATTTCTCCTGCGTGTAGATACCATGGGTCTTTGGTAGCGTGGTAGAGGTACCAGGTCGACTCGATCCACTCTGGCCGGCCACCCCACCATCGCAGACCATGTTCGATGTTTCCCGTCACTGTCGACCACCTCTCCGGCATGGCTGAGTAGCGGGTCCATAGGGCCGTATACAGTAGATGCGTCTCGATAGCTTCGTCGAGCTTCCCGGCCATAGCTAGCAGTCCTTGATAGAAGGCACTCAGACTGTCGATCCAGAATGCGCGTGTGGCTCCGGTGTAGAGGTCGACCTGCGCATAGTGTGGGTGCTGCTGTTGCGGCCCGCGGTATATCTGGCGCTTGATAGAATCGTGAGCATCTTCCCACGCAGCGAGAAAGGCGTCGGGCGAATCGGTAGAGGGTTTGCTCTGATCGTACGGTAGTCCAGAGAGCAGGATGTGAGTCTTGAGCGCATACTCAAAAAAGCTGTCTATGCCAGCTCCAATGCCCGTGTATGGCGAGACCCAGTTTCCAGTCTCTGCGTCGATGCCTCCGCCAATAAGTCCGATGCTACTGCGACGGTCCCACACGGCCCAAAATGCGGCCTTTGCTGCCTTCTCATAGCGGGGATTTCCAGTCAGCCGGCTCAGCGTTGAGAACTCCAAGACCAGACTTCCAGCGCCAGCACTGCACGTCTCGGTGATCTCGGTGCTCTTCACATTCGGGTCCTTGTTGCATTGGCCGTGTTCGGCGTCCATGTTGTACGGCGAATTCGCGTAAAAGGGCACGCCGTGGCGCAGATTGACGCGAGGGTACGGAAGACCTGTTGGTGTGTTGAAGGCAGGGAGGAGTCGGTCTGCGAGGTCGTTCGCTAGTCGCAGTAGCTGCCCATTGTAGACCAGCCCATTGCGCCAGAATATGCCCTGTTTGCCCTTCCTCTTTTCGACCTTTGCATTATACCCTCTGATCGGCAAGTCCCCTACTGCAAATTGATGTGCACTCAGCAGCCCACCAACGCCGCGGATGCACGTCTCGAAGACCTGCACCTTGCTGTCCAGATCGAACCCTCGTGATCTCTCTCCCCGCCCGCTCGGTCCAGCAGTACCGTCTCCATAGTTCTCCACCAGTAGCTTGATGCCATCCTGAAAGTCCTTCAGTGGCTTGTTCCTACCCTCCTTCTTGGTTGGCGGCGATGAAGCGAGGATGGCCAGCGTGGATAAGCTGTCGATAAGTGTCAAAGAGTAGTTTCCAAGAACATCGTTGACCTCGATATGGGCGGGGTTGGAGCGGTCGCGTGTCAGCGGCGCGCATGTCAGCGGGCGTAGTTCGTCTTCGGGGAAGGCGTGTGTCATGTAGTTGTCGAATCCATGGTAAAAGATGTCGTGAGTCTCTAGCCTCAACGCCGCAATGCCTTCATCGGTCATGCCACGCGCGACCGTCGCCCAGCAAACAATGGCCAGCAGCAGAGTCCATAGTGGCTGAAAGGACGCTCCTCCTAGACGCATGGGCGCATTCCGCCGTGTCGGCCGTCCAGTCTGTCGCATGCCCAAAAGAGTCGTCGTGGGCCGACATGAGACTTGCGTGTCTACCGACTGCGAGGAGGGAAGGCGGTATGGGGAGTGAGTGCCGGAAGCGGCATGGCGGCGGCGGCGCTATGGAGGCGGCGTGGGTGAAGTTGGACACCTTGCCATATGACAGCCCCATTTTTGGCCGTGCGTCATCTTTGAGCGGGCAACTTCGACTTTAGCTTTGCGGTCTTCCGATGCACGAAATAATTGTTCAACACTCCGCCACAACCACCCCCGGCTGTATCCTTCTCCTTCACCCGTTGTAGGACTGTATTGTATTCCTAGTAAATAGCTTCCATCCCAACTCCCTTCAAAATGCTGGCGCGGGCTGCCCTCCGCGCCCTGCGCACGCCTGCACTTGCAGCTCCACGCACATCTCAGATCGCATCGACGCCACAATGGACGCGCACATACGCCAGCAACAACCGGAGAAAGGACAACACGTGGAAGAGGACGGACCCCATCAAGCTCGACGAGCAGAACAAGGCCCGCCCGAATCCAGTCAATCCCTCAGAGCAGCCCGAATTCGATACAGCAGCATCGCCAGAGCAGAATACCACGCCAACAAAATCCTCGCGGCCAATGGGAAGCGCTACAAAGGCTTCAAAAGATGCGGGGAAGGGCTTCAAGATGAGCGAGCAGGAAGAGATGGCGGGCCCAAAGTCGCCCGCCGAAAACACAGACCCCACCACAGAGAGCCCCGAGGCCCAGCAACCACAGAAGCCGCTGCCTGACCTACGTCAGGGCATTCCGTCCTCCTTCGCCGAAGAGTTCGCACAAGCCGAGGCCAAGGCAAAGCGCGACCCTGAAGACCCGAATGCCATCCCCGAAGAGCCTTTCGCAGGCGGGCGCGAAGGTGGCGGCGAGCTGCCCAAATCCGCATACGAGACGAGCACAGACAGGCGGAGGAATCGCGTCGCAAACTGGTCATACCTCGCAATGCTCCTCTTCGGCACAACCGGCGCAGTCTACATGGGACGGAACTGGGAGAGCGAAGAGGAGGTAGCCGCACACATTGACGCGCCAAATGGATGGAGCATCGGCCAGATGTATGCGCGTGCGGCTGCACGTATCAACGGACAGAAAGCATACTACACAGAACCCACGTTCCAAAAACTACTGCCAGACAAGGACAAGATCCCTGGTGGCGCGCCAGAACTTACCCTCGTGCTGAGTCTGGAGGACCTGCTGCTGCACTCTGAATGGAGCACCAAGCACGGCTACCGCCTCGCAAAGCGCCCCGGCCTCGACTACTTCCTGCGCTACCTGAGTTCCCAATATGAGCTCGTCATCTTCACATCCGTCAAGTCCATGGACGCCGACCCCATCATCCGCAAACTCGATCCCTTCCGCCTCGTCATGTGGCCGCTTTTCCGCGAAGCCACGCGTTTTGAGAAGGGCGAGTACATCAAGGTGAACAACCACCCCATCTCCCACTCTCCACCGCATACTAACAACTAACTCCAGGACCTCTCCTACCTCAACCGCGACCTCTCCAAAGTAATCATCCTCGACACCTCACACTCCCACGTCCAACTCCAACCCGAAAACGCCATTGTGCTCCCCAAATGGAAAGGCGACCCCTCCGACAAGAACCTCGTCGCAATGATCCCCTTCCTCGAATACCTCGCCATGATGTCCCAAACCGGCCAGGCCATCGACGTGCGCACCATCCTCGCCTCCATGAAAGACAAAAACATACCCGAAGAATACGCGCGCCGCGAAGCCAAGCTCCGCACCGCCTTCCAGTCCGACCTCGCCGAGCAAAAGCGCAAGGCCAAGGGTTCCGCAGGCGGCATGTTCATGAAGTCCCTCGGCCTCGACGCATCCCAGAAACCAGGCATGGTGCTAGGCGACCAGAACATCAGCCAGGGCATGAGCGAGGGCAAAATGATGATCGATATGTACCGCGACTTCAATAAGCAGAACTACGAACATTTGGATAAGCAGATAAGGGAGAATGGCGACCAGTGGCTCAAGGAAATGGCTGAGGAAGAAAAGAAGATGCAGGAGGCGCAGTTGAAGGATATGAAGGCTGGTGCGTTTGGCTGGTTGGGCGGGCAGCAGGGCGCTGTGCCGAGTGCAGGTGCGGCGCCCGATGCGGCTGCTAGTCATGCGAGTGGGACGCCGCCGAACGAAAAGTCACGTGAGGTGTAGAGAGTGTAGAGAGTGTGTATGAATAGAGTGACGAACGAACGAGATACCACGCAAGAATATCGAAGCATGATTCCACTCAAAAGCCGCTGTACACACTGCATACTACAATTCATCTATCGTCACATGTACCACGACACGTGCATACCTTTTTCCCTTGTTTGTTTCTTTCTTTCTTTCTTCGTCAAAGTAGGTGGTACGATGCGAACGATACGGGACGGGACGTGTATACCTACCGCACGACTTTTGATTCTTGATGTATGTGGAGAGTTATACTATTTGGCACAGTTCGTTCGTTTGAGTACGGAATGCCATGCTAATAGTAACGCCGTGACGGAATGTGATGTGGATTTTTTTTCTTTCGTTCATTCGGGCACAGTAATATACACACATACAGAGTGAGTGAATCACACCTGCAAGACAGACAGAGGAGAGAAAATGCGTCGATGAAAATAAATTAAAACCCCCACCGAATTCAATTTATCAAACAAGCGAGAAAAGTAAAAATTTATTACTGCAACCTCACGTTACTAAATAGCTAGGCTTTCCGTGGACCTGATCTTTTGAGCGATTCGCTGAGAACAATGGACTAGATATCTAGATGGTGTTTGAGCATGTAATTAGCCTTGAGTATCAAAGTAGTCCAATCACGACGTTTGCTAGGTAGCTCGAGTGAGTCTTAGTAGCGTCTTTCTCCGCTCTGGCAATAGTATACGATAGTCTGCATAATTGTAGCAGAAGCTTATTCGGGTAATTGGAAGGTTACTTTGTGGTGCGCGAATAGTGGGGAGGAAAGGATCGAGCAGAGGAGTCGGTTCGAGGAATGTATTATGGGAGGAGGAGTGATGGATACGCGGTTTGGTGAAATGTGATAGAATGCTTTGACTGTATCTGGGATATGAGGCAGCTACGCTCGCCACAGCAACAGGAGAGTAGTATATCCATTCTCACACCTTCTTGCTTCTACTACAACCATCAATCCCTCCCTCCTCACTCGAGTTCCCGCTCTTCCCCAACCCTTCCGGATCCTGTACGCCGTCCTCCCTCCCCCTCCCCTCCCCACTCCTCTCAATAACCCCCCTCAACTCCTCAATCTCCCCGCTCTCATTCGCTCCAGCCCCACTATACTCCAGATCCATCCTCCTCATCAACTCCTCCCCAGGCAACAATATGCTGCGATCGATTGCAAAAGGCAGCCCCCGATGCCGTCCCCTCACCATAACAAACAGCAACACAACCTTACTCAAGCTAGCAAACGACCCGCACAAGCTATAATCCTTACCCGGCACACCGGTACTCAATCCAACCGTGCCATACGCAGACGTGACTTCGAACAAGATGTTGAATTCGCTGAACCCCGGATCTTGCCGCACAATACGCCCGCGCTCAATCACGCAGACCAGAAAGAAAGCTAGGAACTGAAACCAGATATCGTACGCCAATTGTTTCTGCAGATGCGAGGCTATACCCGCAGCGCTCTCGTCGTGCTCCATGAGTCCGATCGAGCGCTCCTCGTACGTGTTTGTTTTGCGCAAAGTGAGCACGAGCGGGTACGAGGAGCAGTACATAATGACCACGTACGCGACTAGACACGCGGGGGCCAGCGAGCTGAAAGCAATAATATACGCGCCGCTGGTGCGCAGGCCCGTAGCCTGGAAAACGCCGTCTAGGATCCGCGTGCCGGTCGGTATGGCTTCGATGTCTGGCATGCCGATGTTGAGGATCATGAAGCAGAGCCAGGCGGTGATGTCGATGCCGAGTTGGATGAAGAGGAGATACCATGTTTCGCGGCTGGGGAAGAGGTAGAGGAAGCAGCGGCGCGGGTGTTGGAGGAGGAAATCGAGCGTCTTTTGGAAGCGGGAGTTTTGCGGGCATGTTTTTTTCATGAGGTAGATTGTTAGGCGCAGGAAGATTGGGAACTGGGTTTGGCCGAGGAAGGCGAGGGAGCCGGCGACGAGGAGGATGAAGGGCTTGTTGCTGAAGGGCACGAAGTTGGAATTGAGCACGTTTAGACCGCCCTGGAGTTCGGTGGCATGGTCAATGTTTATCTCAGAGGCATGGAGGTGTATTACGTACGTTTGCAAATTCCGTGACCGTCGCAAAGAAGGCCCACCATCCGGGATTTAGTCCGCCGGGTTGAGCATCTCGCAGTATAGCTCTCGTGTCGCTGCGATATGCGTATGGTACGAGGAAGAGGGTACCCATTGTGATCCAGAAGACTTGGTAGCCTATAAGTATGATCAAGAGTGCTTGGAGCGCGCGGTACTCGACGCCACCAAGTTCCAATCGGTCGTGTTCACTGAGCTCCAAGAAGCGGCCTTTCGCATCCAACTTCGGCTTGAAACTCAGATACCCATGGTTCTCGGGCTTCAATTCGCTCGTGAACCGATCAACCACGCGCGAAAAGAAGCTGCGCGCAAGTTTGGTTTCCCACGGCGTCGGCACAAAGCCAAAGCCCGATTGATGATGAAAAGTCCGTCGTTTCGAAAGCGGTTGCAGCTTCGGTGATCGATCTCTTTCCTTTTGCTTTCCTTTAATCGTTTTGCTGGCTAGCTGTGCACTGCTACTACTAGACGTCGCACCCTGGTCTTGATGGTGACTCTGCTCAATGTCCTTGACGAGCCGGTGCATCGTCTTGCTCTCTTTGACCATATTGCTCATTTTCTTCCGGAACATAGCCCGTCGTATCAGGACCACCCAGGCTGATACGAAGGGTATGCTGCCGAGTAGCATCAGGACGCATAGGACTGCTTGCTGGAAGCCTCCAAGGTCCCCAAGATCCACGGGATTGAGACCTAGCTTTTAATTCAGCGGTATCCGATCTGAAGGCAATTGGAACTCACCAGTCGTAGTCATCGCGCTCGTAGCCAAAAACAGTGCATCGATGTATGTCAAGTGGTCGCCCTCGTATTCCTTCGGTCCACGCGCAATACCGACCCCATACAGAATCACAGACGAGATCGCAATAACAACGATAAAATACAGCATGTGCGCCCGATAAAAATTGAGCGTGAACAACTCATCGCGAAGGTACTTGAAAAAGTCGTCCTTCGCCTTACGCGGATTGCGCAAGTCACCGCGGATTTCCTCGATTGGGTCTGGCATGTCGTCGTTGCGCAGACAGGGCTGCTATTTATCGGAGCTCGTATGCACCGCACGTGCAGAGACATGGCGAGTGGAACTGGAGTCCTCCGATGATTCGAGGCAGTGCAAGCTCAAAAATGACATCACTAGATTCAAAGGAAGTCGCGCAGGCGTCGAAGCTAATCGGCGCGATTGCTTGTTTGAAGTTCGGCCTCCTGATTGGTTCGCGACTACCGAACGTAGTGTTGATACAACAGCAACATCGTGGCCGCATTCGGAAGTGCATGATTCTTCTTTCTATTTACGCTAGGTTGATGTAAAATTTCAGAAACGCTCTCCTAGCAGAGTTTTTTTCTTTTCGAAAATGCTTTTGGCGTTTGGAATCCTTGCTAGTGTGTCCTAATCCGCAGAGTATGTTACGTGAGTAGGATAAAATGACAGCACTCTAGTCCTACGACTTACAGTGCGCGATATGAACATATTTAAATAAGATACTTAGCATAGGATTACAAACTACCTTCGGCAAAGAGTAACTACTAACTCTGCAAGTAGGAAACCTCGCTGCCTATGTCATTCTCAGCGGACGTCAGCGCACTGCATAAACCCAGCACCGTTCAAGAAAGCAGATGGCCTGTTGAAACATTAGAGACTAATCCGTTCTTTAGTTCGCGCGCCTATTGCTGTTGGTCCTCGGGCCCACAGTGCTGGAGTATTGTTGTGTAGTTACTGATGTTATTGTTTACAAGCGTCAAAAATGCTTTTTCGGCGACCAAACATTCCCGGCTACTTTTCGAGCATAGTTGACTGTTGCTTATGACATATGACTTATCACAAGAGATAATTGCGGCGAAAAGTCCCCTACATTTCAACTGGACTTTTTAGCACTCGTGCTGAAGCCATCAAGTCAACTGAGAAAATATCGATCATTTTTCAAAGGAATGTTACTTCGGAGGCTATCATGCGCATCATTACTAATTCGCAGAGAACGCGCGTAAAGAATAAGGTCACTAGCCTCAACCGCCAATGCCTGTGCACATAGCAATCCTCGCGTATCACCTAATATTCCCAAGTGGCTACCACAGATGGACATGAGCTTGTTTCGCTACTGAAAGCCATTAAAGCGACTATTGAGCTAGAGTTTACGAAGGCGGCGAGTACCTTCAAGCTGCTGTTGTCCCACTCCGGTCTTCACCCACGGCCCGCTACACGGTCAGTTGTATACTGGTATTTTTCAATCCCGGTAGCTCACCCAAGATAATTGGATAACTACGGGAACAGTATCTTGGTGCAGTAAGTGTACTTTCACACCCGCACGATACTCTAAATGCGCGCTCAGGACCCACTGCCCTTTTCGTACTGTATGGAAGTGTCAGAGCATGCACGACATACGTCGACCACTCAGCCTATGCGTCGGGCGAATGTGATGGTCATAGAACCAGTAGTAATAACATTCCGTCTGCAGCTATTGCTGCGTCAATTACCGGCCGAAAATACGAAATAGCCTTGGGAGGTTCGAGCTGTCAGATCCTGAAGGCAACGACCCCTCCGGCATCTAGCATGCAATCAGCATCCCAAACGCCGCTTTCGATAACATTAAGTCATGATCTTTTCGCCAATTACACTCACGAGAGGTCTCCGGGCCACTTGATGCCTAGCGAGGTGAACATACCTAGCAAGGTGAAGTATCGATAGTCTTAGCACAGCTGAATCGGGCAGTGTCGACGAGGAAGTGTACTTGACCCTGGTATATATGCGACGTTGCATTCGCAAGGACTCCCAATGTTTCTCCACAGCATGTTGACTGTCACTGCATGGCACGCGGCTACCGAAACAGACCCGGTCCACTTGAAGGGCAGTCTGTGGAGGGACCAACACTCAGTGAACTGTTGAGACCAAATCATAGGTCTTTACGCGACGCAAAAGGTGCATATGTTACATTAACGAGAAGGTCCATCCACACTGAGAGGCATCGCGAAAGCCATCCATCCCACAAATACGCGAACCATCGCCTTAATCCTGCTCTGGTGCAAGTGTATATTTCGAGGTCTTCTTCTCTTCCCTTTCAAAGAATGGACGGAAACATTGATTTTTCCCGATTCATCGCCATAGCATATCCCTTCGATGTCGTAACGACAAATTCTGCTGCAAATGTTACAACCTAACCTTACCAATCGCGTCGCCAGTCGGAACTTCGCCATCATCACTCACCAGAGAATTCCCCCTTACTACGAAAATAATTGCACCTCAGCTCAACGCCATGACTTCGCTTCCCATTTGGGCAAAGCACCTATATCAACTTCGCATATAGCCTATATGTCGCGCCTCGCACGCAACCCGAATAACGGGGCCTGTTCCAGCTCACCATTGGTTCGATCCCCACAATGTCTTATATCTCCCACCCAATGAGGATTTCTTCATTGCGTGGTGCAGCAGTGACGCAGGCAAGTGGATGTTCTTCACCGGTTCAGTTAGGGGCTATTCTTTTGCGCCTGCGAGGTGGCGAGTGACGATGAGATGGTAATACTCTCGAACTCGTAGCAGTTGTTTGAAACACACGCGGACGACCGCTTACCCGGTTGTTGGTCTTCGGCAGTGCGATGGAGGGTGTGGATGCGCCGGCGGCAGTGCGTAGTGGAGTGCGTAACGGGCAGCAGTCAGCGCGGAATAATGATCCTCGGGAGTTAATGATGCCCGCTATATCTCGTCAAGGTCGGAAGAGGGTGCTGTCCACTTGCGTGTGCTAACGGCGCGGATGCAGTATCGTGCAGCGGACGTGGACCTGGCCCGCCCGGGCACTGCAGCGTACCCGTGCATTCGCTTTGTTGTCATCGCATCGAAACTGCTGCTGCGGGCTAATTGGGTCTTGTGATCATCAAGATCGTTCGGCGGTGAAGCCTTGCACCAATTTAACCTTTTTATACAGGAGGTACAGCTGCGTACAAAGCTTGTATCTCCACGTCCAAATGCCCAAGTGCAAGATGAAGATGCTGTCCACTTTTTCTGGTCATTATGTATTCTTGTGTCAAGCTCTACGTCTTTGCAGCGCATATCCTGGGCCAGTACTTGATGGTTTCGACAACGATGCATGCTGTCGAGCTAATCCGTTCTTTTCGCAGACTTGCGAGGGCGCGACACGTCCTTTTACCGTGCCTCCGACGAGATTGCAAATTGTATCACGTAAAGCGCCTCATCTCCGCATTCCAAAGGTATCGTTGGTCCCACAAAAGGCCGCCGCACCCTTGCTGCATAACCGTCGAGGCCGTCAGCCGTTTGAATGCGGAAATCATTTTCTCGTGAGGTGTGTCGAATATAGTGCCGTAGCAATGATCTTCAAACCTCTACCATAATAGAGCTATAAAAAACGTGCAAGAGATCATCAGCATTGCAAACGTTTGCCACGGCCACATGGCGAACCAGCATCGCAAGTTTCCAGAGCAAACGGAGAGAAGCAAGCTCCCAAGATCCAAAGCCACGGCGCGCCAATACATACCTGCCCGCGAGAGCTTCGCTCTTGACAAAGCAGTAAAGATCTTCGCCAACCACTCGAACTAGAACGGAGCATGGCGAAAGTAGATGCGAGTCTGACTACCTGGCGATCGCCTACCCAAAGCAGCGCACCATCATAGGCCCTCAGGGACTGTTGGGAAGCAGGTCCGCAAGGGAGACCCAGAACGAAAAGGGCAAATAAGAAAAAGCCTCAGCCGAGCAGCGTGTATGCATCGACGGTAGCGAGACCGCTCGCTGATCAATATGACATGTCTCGTGCAGGATCTCCGGAACATGCATGCGCGAGACTCTCACCGCATCACTCGCTGCCAGCACGACAGTGAGCGACATCGCAAAACTGTTGATCCACACGTGTAGAGCACGTGTCTGACGAAACCCTCGTCGTTGTTTGCACATGATGTACGGCAAGTCCCTTTGCTGGGACTGCGTGATCCAGGTAGATGGCCCGTTGAGTTACCGGGTAGTACTTAGAGTGGGTGTGTCAATAAAGCGGACAGCGCTGCACATGGTATGCGGATCAGGTCAGATACCTGGTCAAGTCGGATGAGAGCCATTGTCTCGCGCTTGCCGAGCGGTACGAAGTCTTCCGAGCAGTCGTATATACATGTTCGTATCCATGTATCTCTAGGAAGCGCGTGACTTTGGTGCGCGGTCGGTACCAAGAAATGGTGCTGCTTGGGCCACAAGCGAGCTCGGAATGAACGAGGCACAGGTAGGCGACCTAGGCTACGATAATAGCTGGCTGGCAGGCAAGGTGAACTCGCTTCGGTATGTGGAGGAAGAACCTGGTGCGGAGCCTTGAGGTACCCCGGGTATATCGAACGTGATTCACCGGTGCGCCTAGGGTGTAAGTGAGCGAGAACATGCCCAGGGGCGATTTAAGTATCCTGGTAATATGTGTGTTGACGATTGTTTGCGAATCTTGCTCAAAATTCTGTCAAGTTGGTTTGCAAGTGGGAGCTGGTTGGAGGCTGGGAAAATCAGAGATGACGCGATGAACGTTGAATTATTTCTTTGGCGAAGAGGTTCGAAATTGACAAGCCGCAAGAAAAAAAAGAATTGGGCAGACTATAATCTGAGCGATATCGGGAATCGTAAAATGGAGTTTGAAATGAGCTGACTGCTGCATCTTTCCCAGTGCATGATTTTCAACTTGCGCAATGACTTTCCTCACTTTCCAGCTCACGGGAGAACGTCACTTCACTACTTTGCGCATACAATCATGCTTCTCGAAGTAAAATATCAGGAATATATGCGATGTTCAAGAACTGTCATTCGATGCTACGACGCGTAGTTCTTAATGCCACCACTCGTTCAATGCACTTCTCCCCCACCACGCCTGAGGCACATCGCCTCCAACTTCAAACCAACTCATGCAGCCCTACCCTCCCGCAAATATGACCCGACCAGTCGGAGCATGTATCCATCGTGTTAAGCAATACGTGAGACGTGTGTTAAGACTTCAACGCGCAGTGGTTTCAGATATCCGTGGTGGGGTGTCTCAGATGTGTGCCGGCGCTGGGAACTCTTGTACCTGCGCATAACATGGGCACATAACGCAGTTCACGGAAGCATCGCCGTCTAGAAGCTATTGGTATGGCGATTTAATATTGCTGGGAAGGGAATAACGGGCAGAATGTATTTGATGTTCGGAATGTCATATGTCGCATGGTAAGTTTTGCAGAATATTTGGGATGTCACAATGTCCTCCAGCATCATACCAGAAGCTGAGGCTGATTGTGGTGCTCGTAAACTTGAGAAAGACAGCATTATGCCAGTACGGTCAGGTTTCGAGCGATGTATTACAGTCGAGATAGGTAGCATTATGCCGACAGGGTCAAGTCTGAAGTCTCGAGCCGTATATTACAATTGCGGTACGTCTAAAGCTGTGCGGGAGAAAGATGATAATCTCGAAGCGAATCTACCGTCGCCAAGACATCATGAATGTGTAACATGTAAGAAATGTGCGTTTCGCGGTATGATGGGTTCTAGAAGGACAATGCATGATTCTCTAGAGAAAAGATGAGACCGCCATTGAAGGCCTTCGGAGTTCGCAGCGCTAAACAAATGAGACACTGGTAGGAAAGGGCAGAATGCAAGAAAGCACAAAACTGAACTGAACCATAGGCTTTCCCTCGTCACGCTCCTCGGGTATCTTGCTCCTGCTTTTCACTTCCCCGCTCTATCATGCGAACATACGTTCGCCAAGATTCTGTCCATATCCCGCTGATTCGTAGACCGCCGGTGTTGTGTCTTGCAACACACTTTCCGCCATCCACCCTTCGATTCAATGCCGTCTCTGGTACTGTCTGGTTCCAATCTCAAATCCCAATGTCTCCAGATGGTGTGCCCCTAAACCCCAGACCAGGTTGCTCCAACGCCACCCGCAATGCTTTCCGCGCGCCAAGGAAGAGGGTGTAGATGTCTCTCCGAATAATGTAATGCTCCATAGGTGGCCGAAATAGTTTTCGAATGTAGTTATTGTTGCTTTATACTGGCGAATGTAGTGAAGAGTATACCGTGAGTATTTCGTTTATAGCTTCGTGAAGTCGAAGGGGAGTAAAAAGACGCGCGTGATTAAATGCATATAGCCCAAAGAATGCATTCCTCCCATATTAGATGCGGGTTCTCGGTTGTAACCAGCACAACCCCGCAAGATGACCTAACTCTTACTCTCGACCTCCTCGAGATGTCTCACCAAGCTCGTAGACCTTCGAACTGACCAGCAAGTCCGTCGCACTGTTGGTCGGCTAGTCAGATCTGATAAGCCGGTCCTGGTTCGCTAGGTCCGGCACCTAGTTGAGACGATGCGTAGCCGGTTTGGTGTTGTTGCGCTTGCTGTTCCTCTTCTTCTCCAACGGCCTCGATGGCTTCGATCTCCGACGCTTTGTCTCGACATGCAGCTGGCGAAAAACCACTACCGACTTTTGAGGAAATAATGCGCCAGCGATCGTTTTCGTACTCCTGCATGGCGGTGCGAAGCTTTGCGACCTGTTGCGCCAATTGCGGTTAGCATGTCCGAAAATGTGGCTGGCAACGCACAACGTCGTGCGTTTCAAGACCTCGACACGATGGGGACTGCTTACCATCTCTGGAGACCACGAAATTTCCTTTGCCTTAAGCTTCGTACAGTAGCGAACCTGCAGAGTGCCCGAACTGCGCCCAGGGAAAAAGTCGGCAATCTGCTTCCAAGTGAGGTTTTTCTTCTCCTTCAAGTCGACTAGTAGCTGATCGTCCTCTGGCGTAAACTTCAGCTTCGGACCTCGCGGTCGCTGCGCTGGTAGAGGCATCCCCTCTAGTCCCACAACGCTGGGTGGGCCATGGTGCTGAGCTGGAGAGGGAGGAGCGCCTTCCATTGGTTGGTGCCGCTTGTTGCGATGTTGGTCGGGCATGCGATGGTAGTGAGTCGTAGGTAGAGAAGGTTGCGGGGCGTGCGGCTGTGGATAAGGCTGGAGTGGGTAACCCTGGCTCGGGGGTCCTAGTGAGACGTTTTGTGATGCTTGCGGGTACGGGTAAGGCTGGTGCTCTAAACTTGGAAGCTCTTGTGGCAGATGTTGCTCCTCTTGGTGGCTGCGCTTGCGCGATCCGGACTGATGTGAAGCTTGTGGGTAGCCCACTTCGTAGGAGGATGGAGATGGATGTGACATGGAGGGATGGCGCAAGATGTGGGCCTGATGTAGTGATGAATGCGTCTCGATATCTGTGTATGCGGGATGATGGGCAGCGCCAGCATTCTGTTGAAGCGTTTGAGAATGGTGTGGCTGCTGCAGGTAAGAGTGGTGGTAACCCGGAGGCATGCCGCCATGGGGATGGAGTACATTTTGATGCTCGACGTTTGACGTCGGAATGTGATGTCCTTCCCCGGCATCGCCTGGTACGCTGTAGTCGTCGAGGTAATGGCCTCGATAGGGACTCGCCAGTGTTGCGAATACGCATGGAGACTACCAGAGCTAGCTTGCTCTGGCAGGCCGCCGCAGTGAGACCTGAGCCAGAAAAAGACTGCTTAGTTTGAGTGTTGTGTCGAACGAACGTGGTTGTATCGCACTTGTTTGGGGTATTCGAATTTTGTTATATTGACAAATGTTGGAGCAAGAAGAGCCTGGAGGAGTGCGCCATCGGTCGAAGTCTTATCGCGTGTGTTAAGCGTTGGGATGTGCGGATATAGCCATGTAAAAACCAAACTAACAATTGCATTCGGCTGGGAGCGTTGAATGGGATATAAGACGTTCGGGCCTGATGGGTGAAGGCATTGAAATTTCGGGCAGTACGTCCCTTCGAGAAGCTCGGTCTTGTGCGTTCGCCACACGGACACAGACTCTAAGCATGGCGAGCTATGGCTTCCTCCCCACGAGACGGACTTTGTTCCTGAGAGCACGGAACAAGCTTAGTAGGGAAGGCCCGGGAACGAATTCTACGTCAAGCATAATGCGGTGATCATGACAAGGAGGGGATACCCGGCACAAGATCTGGACATGTATCAAGGAAGGTCATTTGCGCGACTACATTGACGGGGGCTTGTGAGTGGCTGCTGATGGCAAAATGAGATGGGCAGGATGTACTTTGCCCGGCCTCCAATGGTCAGCGGGCGGCGGGGGTAGTGTTGGCCCTTGCCATCGTAAGCCTATTTCTAGAATGCCACCAGGAAGATCTTCAGCGCCGTTGCAGCCTCTGCAGAAAGAACCCTGACAAAGCGTGGTGGCCAAAATGTCTGCATGAGTATACTCTGAATAGGCTAGGATAGCCGCGGCGAGACGGCCAGGGCAGGATGGCAATTGCCCAAAGGAGAGGCGCCACCAGGTGAAGCAGCATGCCAGATTGATGAGCAGATGTGGAGCCAGGGCCGTGAACAGGGCCGCTCAGTTTCCTGCTCGTGGTTGCGTGAGTTGAGCGTGCCTGAAGCCATGGGCTGCACAACATGGCTGCACCTCATGGCATTGCCTCTGTCGGACGGCTTCATGCCTGGAAGAGCCCTACCCGCTGCCTGCTGTCCCTCGAGCATGATGGTATTCTTCTGGCCGGTACTCGGATCAGGGCAGTGTAAATGCCGGCAGAGGATGGCTGTCTTGCCGTAGCACCCGCCTTGTGAGAAGTGGACCGGGCATGGACAGGCTCAATCATGGTTCTGTAACGCATAGGCATAACGGCCTCAGATTGGCTCATGCATGGGCCGTTTCAAGGTATACGCGAGAACCTGGCCTATATGCGGTTCGTCATCCCCATAAGAAAGGAGATCGCCAGCCACAGAAATCTCCCGAGCCTTGTCTGGATGACGCAGCAGCGCGCACCGCAGGAGCGGGTAGGCGTACGGAAAGCGCGCGCAGGCGCGGTGGCAATGGCAATGTACGCTGCGGAGAAGGTGCGATGGTCTACGTGAAACGATAGCGGAAAGAGGCGTGGAGGGTTGGCAACGTGATGTGGAGGTTGAACGCTTCGAAAAGCGCCGTTCAACGGGTGCTGTTGACTGGCGCTAGTCAAGCGAAGCACCATGAATCTGACAGGATCTGCCCGCCCCGAGGCTCGAGCCTCGCTTTCATCTCTTCAATCTCTCGACTGGCAGGGTGATGCAGGTGGCGCCTCGCATCGCACCGCCATCGCAAGATCCTGTGTTGGCTAGGCAGAATCCAGCCGCCAGCATGCATGCCATCATTTGCATCCACGCGCTCCAGCCAATATCGACATCGAAACTCACCAGGGATTCGAGCACGTGACTGGCACACCATTAGCTGGGGTCAGGGTGAGCCTTGTACGTGTCGCGTTCGCTATGACTTCGTCAAGCCTCACTGCTAGCGATACGCGTCTGCCCGCAAGTACCTACTCGACCAACCCTCAGTATTAGCCTGAATTCAGCTGAGCGACGACGCGCATTCATAGGTTGAATGGTTGCAAGATGCAGTCCATGCTCCTCGTTCCCTTCTCAGAGTATGCATCGAGCGATCGCTTGTACACTCCTCACCGCTGCTCTCGAGACAAAGCGCATAAAGCGTTCCTTGAGAGAAATTCTTTGCGACCTCCTGTCGTGAACCATAGACAGGAAGAGAACCTCAATCTGTCTGTCTCCCGACATTTTCGGCGATACCACATCAACCTCTAGCCGGTTTCATGCTACCTACCGCGCCCATACAGCTGGTTCGGTACAGGAGCCGGCCCCCGTCTGGTAACTTTGCCGTTGCACGAAGAGATCGGGCTCAGATGCGCTAAGCGAGCGCTGATCGCAAAACAACCAGTAGCCGATCATGCTCCCATGTGTCGCGCTCTGATGTGGGAATCGCTACACACAGACGGGAGGCTGCCTGTCAGTACCACAAGCGTCTGCTGCGCACGGCAGTTGAAGTCGCGCGCAGCAATACAGGAGAAGCAAGTCTGCGAGCGATTGTCAAGTCACTGAAACATCTGCTGCGAACCGCTGCAGATACCCGAGACAAAAGCATGAAACAAAAGTAAAGCTAACGGCCATAACGGTCGATCGTCCCCAGATTCGGCAACGAGCACTTGTCATGGGTCGCCTGCCGCATTTGGATCTGTCGAGAATTGTGATAGACTATTTCACGTCCTCGATGGGACTGCGCTCACGCCAATTAGGTACCACACAGCCAGAGAAAGGAAACCCAATACTATCGTTCGTCCAAATGAAATAGCGCAGAACCCTGTCGACGAATTGATAGTCCCAAATGTTTTGAGAACAAAGAAGGCCAGCGTATGCTTGTGTACTCCACCCACTACCGCAATCCCTGGCCAAAAACTCCTCAAAGGACGAACGGATGCCGACAGAGCTTCTGCAATGCTCGATCAAGGAAGAAAGCTGTGGTATCATAAAGCGGAGCCACCGCGCTAAACTCGGAAAGATGCAGGCTGTGCTCATGAGTCGTTCAGTACTTCCCACCAAAATGCTCTTTTGCGTACTGCTCGCATGCCTGGTACTCGTCAACTCGGAAAACTCGTCGACACCACGCAACACATAGTCGCTTCTGGACGTACCTTTGCCGGTTTGCCAACCTTTTGCCCGATGACCTTCCACTTGTTGGCGTCGTACTCCTTGATTGCGGCAAGCAGCGCAGCACTCTTCTAAATCGTCAACACGTGTCCGCGCTAAAGGGCAACAGATACTCACTTCGTCCTCGGCGAACTCCGCGTAATGCATGTCCTGTCGAGTTGGTATCAGTACTATAGTTTGTGAGGTATGAGAAGTCTCGCACCTTATACCAGTGTTTCTTCACACTTCCTTCTGTTCGTTGTGGAAACGTCTGTAAACATCATCGGTCAGCCTTGGTGGTCGTGACAGTGCTCAAGTCGATGTGTGCTGAGCGCCTACCTTTGCGATCTCACTCCAACTGTTACCCGCATCTCTCATCTGTTTCAGCCTGAGCTCCTCCGCTGGCGTCCATGGGGTGTTGGTCCGACTTTTCTTTGGCTTTGGTTCTTGCGCCAAGGCATCGACATCGTCAGCTTGTGGCGCTGCGCTGCTGGCTTGTGCTTCAGCGCCACCTACGGAGCTCGCCATGTTTTCTGGAGGCTGGTTGAGATTTACAGACTTGCGCTTTCTGTTCGGAGTAGGTGGCAACGGTGGTTGAACAGTGGCGTGCGAGTCTTGACTTGCCGTGATGATGGGTGCCGCTGGCTGCAAGCTCGGCAGCTCAGCGGTCGCGGGATAGTGAGAATCTTGCTGAGGAGTCGCTGCGATAGGCGAGGGTTTCAAGCTGCGTTTGGCAGAGGGTGAAGAGCTGTGGAAGAAAAGGTACAAAGTTAGCGGGTAGGGCTAGGTGAGAGTGACTTGGTGCTGGTGCGCTGGACAAAGTAAAGGTAAAGGTCTAACACCCCGGAAAAACTCACGACATGGCGGCAGATGGGTGCGTTATGACCTGAGCCGGACGGACAGCAACACGAAGCAGCTTCACTGGTGAGACTGGATGCAGCTATACAGCGTGGTGTCATGCTCGTATATTGCAGGCTTCAGGATCGCACTCAAAAGGTACGACGGCCAGAGCAACGGCGGTAGATCATCATGATATTCAAGTAGGCAGATCGCCTGGTGCCAGCGCTGATCAAGTACAAGGGATACAAAGAGGGTCAGGTTCGCAGGCTGGCGAGCCAATGGGAGTATTACAGCGGCACAAGTGTGGAGGACGACGGCCATGCTGTGAGGTTAAGCGACCGACCACTAGCGGGGGTATAAGTACCGGTACATGGCTGATGGTGAAGGGAGTATGGAGTGGTTCATGGTAGTAGAGGTCGCTGTAGGTACCAGGTACTTAGGGAGCATGCAGGCAAGAAGCGGGGTAATAGGCTAGGTGGCTTCAAGATTATGGGGACGACGAGACGTTCAATCGAGGTCCAGTGCGCGTGACAGCCCTTCATGCATGACTACTCTACACGCATGAAAGCTGGAGTCCAAAGCAGTCATGACGAAAGGGCTTCGTCGGTAGGGCCAGGTCACGAGTACAAGCGTGCCAGATGGCTTGCTTGCGATCGCAACATATTCTGCTGTTTAAGAAATGATGTGGAGTGCGTAAGAGAGGCTCTGGTGATGCGCAGAGGTGAGACATGATGCGCAGTTGTGTTGGTTGTGGGTTGTGGGTTGCGAGTTGGGCGGGACGCACTGCTTGACGTGCCCACCGATGATGTCGCGACTAGCAGCTACCTCCCTGAAGCCATTGTTGTGCTACGCAGAGGAACTACGTCGACAATGCTCTTGTCAATCTATCTCACTACCTCTCCGCCACGTCCACCAATAGACAATCCACGGCGTAGATTCAGGCAGCTCGCTAACCCTGCCTCTTGCCCCGCGAAATTGCAGCCACGGCCGGCGGCTGACAGCGAGATCGCATAGCTCGCGAAACTCTGTGGGAGATGGACCGCTCGGTGCGGGGAAGACCATCAGTTCGTATCATGTCAATCGTCATCGGGCGCCATGGTGTTTTCAAGTCTACCATGTTCGCCAAGCGACCTTCCCCACCCGTGCCCGGAGCTGATGCAGTGCTGGTCTCAGAGCCAGCCTCACGCGTTTGGCCTGCCCTCACACCGGGCAGTCCGCAGCCTCCTTGAAGCGCCAAGGTTCTGGCCTGAAAAGAGAGCCTTATCAGGTCGATGCTCTGTAGGAGGTAGGGCGGATCACAACCGTTCCGACTGTACAAGTTTCGCCTGTCTCACAGCATCAACGATACCTAGTCACCCGCGCGCAGCATTGCGCGTCCTCTCACGACGTCACTCCCTCCATGCAGCGCTCTTCTGTGCGCTGTGTCGAGCTGTTGCTGATTTTGCGTGCCGATGGCCTGCAGTTGCATTCACCGCTGACTACCGAAATGGGGCGTGAACCGGCGCACAGTCCGCTCTGGAGCTTGTCATCGCATGTTTGCAGTTAGCGCCCGCCGTCTTAACAGCTCCGCTGCGCTTGTTTCCAGGCATGCCAAACAGTGTCAAACCTCTCGCTTCGTCAGGTTCTGAGGCACGTGTGACACGCCCAGTTCATGCATTTCGCTTCAGATCCCCAAGATGGCCGGCGACCAGATCGTATGCAAACTAAGGACATCCCCTTCCGGCTTAACATGTCTCGTGTCAGGGGTCTTCTAAACATTTTGGCGTCAAAAGCCGCTATCAACCATGACGGCCATCATTGTTCCAAGCTGCAGGATTGACAGTTTGAAAACGCTGCCGACTTCAAGTCATGACACTCTAATCACCCACGCTAAATGGCCCAGCAGACCGTCAGCCTCAAACCCTATAACTGTCCGGATGCCCCAAGTTTCAAGGCTTCAACCGCTACTGTTCAATCGTTCTGTTTTCTTTTAGCAGCCTTGTAATACATTCTTTTACCTCCAACTGGTTTGGGCTGCCCTACATTCTTTTCACTAATCAACATTGCTGAGCAATCACTTGTGTATACCAACACACCTCGTTAATACATTCTTTTCAAGAGCCAGCCTCAAGAACGACCGAAGAACATCCCTAGTGGACACGATCTGACGAGATTTTACGCCAACAATACAACGACTCCTACACCGCAATACAATCTATCTCATCTATCAAATACTTCGATACATATCAAGATGCTTCACCACCAGCCTCAAATCCTGTCTCCTCTCCCAGAGATGAACTCCCAGTCCCCGGACTCGTCCAGCCTTCGTGCTCGCAAGATGTCCGCGGGTGGCAACCGATCGTGGTCTGAAGAAGAGGTAAGAATTGTGTACATCGTGGTTCGCACTCGGAAGCTAACGTGATACTAGGAGACCTACCTTCTCCAAACCCGCATGCAAAAGATGCCCTACAAACACATTGCTGCTCACCTCAAAAAGACCGAGCTTGCCTGCCGCCTGCATTTCCATCAGTTGTCGCACGGCAGCCACCGCCGCAAGCGCACCTCTTCTGTGTCTTCCTCGAACTCCTGTAGCTCCACGGGCACATCCCCAGCTTATGCTATGGCCATGGACCACGACGCCTACTCCCAGTCTTCGCGTCACAGCTCTCCCATGAGCTACAACGGAAGCCCCCACGTCAGGTCTGTTGCGGTCACGAACTCTCCTGGGCGTGCTCAGCACAAGATCCTTTTGCCGAAGCCTCGCACTCTCACTCCCCAAGGCTCCCCAGAACCCTTCAATGGACTCCGTATTAACACTGAGGTCGCCCACCAGCCCAAAGTCGTCGACACCGACCGTCTCCGTTCCATCTACGAGGCCCGCCGCAACCAATTCTGGGCCACCATTGCCGCCGACTACGGTGCCGATGTCTCACCCGCCCAGCTCGAGGACATCTGGCGGCACGGCTCGCGCGCTGTTCGCCCTCCCACACCAGATGCGTCTCCAGACGGCAGCATCATGCACAACCCTGGTCTCAAGCCCTCGCCATTTCAATACGCTTCTCCCGCATACAGCGAGCCAGCCAAGCACTACAGTCCTATGAACCCAATGACCGTTACCGCCGTGTCAGCTTCCGAGCGCTTGCCTTACATGCTCCCCATGCCAGTGCCTTCATCCGGCCGCCAACGGTCTGGTACCTGGAGCTCGGCGCCCCGCGACAACATGCCCATTGCTAGCCTGCTCAACCACGACAGGAAGTAGACGGACAAGCCTCGGCATCACGAACTTCAATTCTCACTTTCGCTAAACCCTCTTGATCTGTGTGCGTTTCGGTGGAAGCTAGGCGGTTGTCACGATGGTTTTCATTTATGTTGGGAGCTCAGCTAGCCCTGTGGTTATGGAGTTGGACACTTGGAAAAGGGACGTTTCAACACAATTTTTTCCCCTTATGTCGACATATTGTGAGAAAGGGTCCGTAGTTGGATCAACCCCCATTATGGCCAGTAATAATTCAGAGATTTCAAAGATTGCGGTTGTGGTGATCCTGTGATTTCCCTCAAACATGCATGTGTTTGGGAGGCTCGGATGATGCGACTGCGTTGGGTGTTGTGGGCCCTGGTTGTGACTAAGCGAGACGCTTCACCTTTTTCGTCGCCCCTACAGCAATGCAGACTTCTTCACGAACAACTTCACCACGCACCTCAGTCACAGCGCGAACAGCATAATTGCTAGACGCTCACAAGTTAGTCGGCCTGTGACGGTCGCTCGAATGCGAAGAAATACGCCTCATCCTGGGATCCCGCGTATCGCCCGCCATGCAAGCGCCATCGCTTGAATCTGCGAACACCTCACCCAAGAGATCCTGACAGCCGCTGGCCCGACATGCGACCCATTTCTTGGTAACTCTCCAAGGGCCTGGTGCGCCACTTTCGAACATGACTCGTCGGGCCTGCAGAGGGATGAAACAGGGACGGCTCCAGGCTTTCAACGGCTTTGGGTGTGGAGCTGTGAGCCACCGTTTTGCCGCTCATGCAAAGACATGTTCACGATGTCCTGTTATAGGTTTGAGGCTCGTATGATTGCTGTAGCAATTGCTTTGAGGGCGCGTGTAGGTTTGTGTTGTGCTGTGGAGTGTCGCTTATGCATCAATTGATGTTTCAGATAACCGATGGATCATGTGACGTGTTCACGTCACTTTGGAATTGGTGATCTTCCCAGATACGAGGCCGGTAAATCATCAAAACATCCCAAGCATCCGAACCAAGATACTGCTGAAGGCAGTCAAGATTCTGCCTCGTGTAATTACCACTTCCAATTACCAGCGGCTATTCTAAGCCCGCCGGTCGCGCCACGCGCATCTCCCGTCCCGCTGACAGCATGCATGTAAAGGTAATCTCCAGTTCCTTCGTTCGCTCGCTTGATGCACCTCATTTCACGACCACCTGGTTTTCTCCCATCCACCAACGCAAGGCATGTTGTCCATCTTACCGCCGTTCCATGCACCTGGTCCATCTCATCGCCAACCCAGGCACCCATGCGCTGTAATCTCCATATGCCGCATGCTATACGTGCTTGTCTTCCAGGGGCGTCATTATGTAGAAGGGCTTGCGAGCGGGATTTTGGTAGAACGCGATTCGTGATTGTGATGCCTTGGTCGATCACCTCACATCTCGGGCGCAAGGATCGTGGCGTCATGAGGTCGGTGCCTGACAATGCGAGTGGACTTGTCGCCCTATGGCTTGGCAGCGATGCAATGCGATGGACCAATTCGGCAAAAAGGATATGACGTACGGTGGAAGGGCGAGCCGCCTTCTCGAAGCTCCATGGAAGAGTGATGCGGTGCGCGTGTGGCGAAGAAAAAAGATGTCGTTGCCTCGTGCATGCTTCACCTAATGAGCCGGTGCTAAATTCCATCTGAACACGACGAGCTGGGTACGTTCATGTTCAAAGGCATTCGAGCATGCACTAATAAAGGAGAAAATGATGTACGGCCTCCAGTATGGGTTGAAACATGCTCACGCGATCGCGTTGGTGCCTTGAGAGAAGACGCCGCCGTCATTCTCATATTCACATACCTCTGTTATCACGCGACGTTTTCAAGATCGGAAACTTGACAACATCTGGTATATTTGAGACATCGCAAAACGAGTGCTACACAAAACATGTCGTGCTATGCGATAACTATTCATCGTGTTCATAGCATCGGTAACTGCAAGTGAATCACATAACGTAAGGTGTCACACTTTGTTGATTCACGGGATGAGAAAGATGAAAGCAAACGCGTGATTGAACAAACATTCGCACAAGGTGAGTATGATGATAAAGGGATGTTTAAGCCCGCGATAATACTGCACAGCAAATCCGTACATCATCGCTCACCTTTTCGCCACCTAACCTTTTACACAATGAAAACACCCACGAGCTTCATGGATGACGAGTGCACTGTCGAGATGGAGACGCTTAAGTCAAGCTACGCGGACGAGTTGTACCTGACAAGTAACGTAGCAGGCCACGTTGAGCTTCCAATAGTTTTCCACGATCCGCTACTGGCAGTCGCTAACGACGATAATAAGGGAGGTTGGTTGGAAGCTGGGCACCAGCAAGTCATGTTGTCGCGCCTTTCACCTATTTGCATTTCTTTCGAGCTTCCAGATGGCTATCCAGAAAAGGCGGCACCTCACGTTCGCATACACTTTGGGTCGGGCTGGATGCCTGCAGAAGTCATCACGCAGCTAGAGAGTCTAGTAACCACAATGTGGGAGGATTACGATCGCACAGACGTCTTCTACGCATACATTGACGACTTCAACGATCGGTCCAAAACGGGATTCGGGTTGCGGCAACTCACGGTCTCCGCCAAGTTACAGGCTCAACTCGTAGCATTTGATCAGCAGGCTGAGAAGCAAGAGTTTGATCAAGCATCCCACGAATGCAGCGTATGCTTGTATATCCACAAGGGATCATCATGCCACCGCATGGCTAAGTGTGGCCATGTGTTCTGCGTGGAATGCCTGCAGAACTGTTATTCCAACGCCATACTGACAGGCAACATGACAGACGTCACATGCATGGCTGTCAATTGCGGAAGAGAGAATAACACCGCGAGTATGCGCCGAGAGAAAAAGGCACACCTGATCACATCGAGCGAATTGCTGAAGATACCCATGCCACGGTCCGCAGTGGAGCGATATGTCGAGATAAAGCGAAAGGAAAGACTGGAAGTGGATAAGACAGTCGCGTGGTGTCCGCGCAGATGGTGTCAGGGAGCGGCCAAGAACAGGGGTTATCCCAAGCCCAGTGTCCTGTTGGAAAAGACGTACGAGGCGTACGAAGCGGAAGATGCAGCTAGGCTTCTCATCCAGCCCGCCGAAGTGGCTGCTACTCCCCAAGTCGAAGAAGAAGAAGACGAAGCTGCAAAAGAGATAAAGGTTCTTGCAGACCGACTGCAGATCTGCGAAGATTGCAATTTCGCATTCTGTAAGCTCTGCAATGCATCATGGCACGGCGACCACTACGACTGCCACCCACGAAGTCAAACCATCGCAGGCCGCGCGGAGCTTTCACGCGAAGAACAAGCGACGAAAGCCTTCATTCTCCAGAACACTACGCCTTGTCCTTCATGCGAGACGCCGGTACAGAAGTCCGAGTGGTGCAACCACATTACTTGCGCGCAATGCAATGCTCACTTCTGTTATCTTTGCGGAATGGAAATGAGCGCGACAGAGCCATATAGGCACTACGCAGTCAAGGCTTCTAAATGCTACAACAAAGTCTGGGTCTAAAATGTGTCCCTAGAGATGGATTTCGAAGCGCAAATGGTGTGATTCGCGGAACGGCTGCTCAGCGATTTTCGATTGGGGAGGGACGAAGTCGTAGTGCATCCGTGTCATAACTTGTGTAGTAGATGTCACGTGTCTCATCATAGTGCAGGTCGTGCTGCTGCGCGACAGCAAACAATGGGGTTTCGCTTCTCTTTGGATGAGCAACACTATATATTTCAACAATAATGGAAGCGGCCCGTTGCACGTCCCAACCGATTGTACGGGTAATTTTCCCAATGGCTGTGCCCCAAGTATTTTGTATGAGATTAGTATACGTTCTGACTCTTTTGCATATGGTTAAGTACTCACAGTCTAGTATCTCGCTATACGAGCTGAGTTCGCGAAATCTTTCGACGGATATGAGTGACGGCTTGTCCCAGTGGCTTGCATCATGCGGCTGCACCATTCTTCCCTTGACGTAGCAGTGGATGAGCGCCGAGTTGTCTGACTGAGGCAGCTCAAAGGGATACTCAAACTGTTATTCGTCCCTCACCACCCCACCAAAGCTAGGAATTCAGGACAGGCATTGCGATATTGAAGCTGCTCAAAGATGCTCCGAGCAAGCTTACAAAAATGGAGCGATGGATCAAGCTGCTGGGTCCCGACGGACGACATGCGTGGCATGCGTAAAGGGCGCAATGGCAGATGCAACGTTCGAAGTGAAGAAAGTTTGACAATAGGTGCCTGCCATGGTCGGCCTCAAAGATCTTAGACTATGGTGACGTCACGTCTGACAATGCCCCCTACTTACCAGTGCTTCGCTGAAGCTATTCTTCGTCTCATGTACTACGCGGCCCGAGCATATACGGTAGCTTAGCTGCTCTAATAAAGGACATTCAGAACATATCTGATCAAATATTGGTAAGGGCAGTGTATCCACCAGGGGAGCGCCGTCGTGGAGACTGAGCAGTCGAAGTGTCTTTCCCAACTTTCTCATTCTCGTCTGCAGAAAGCGTGGCGTCCAACTGGTGCTGCTTTGCCATTCGATGACGAGGCTCCTGACCCCCGAGCAACAATCCAAAAGTTCTTCGAGACTGTCATCGGTCGCTTCCATCATGCCCTGATCATAATTATACAGTTGTACCGCAAAGTGTTGCAATTGCAGCGATCTACCGTTGTTTGCTTGGACTATGGCTTCGAGGAATTTGTGTGCATCCCAACAGTCCCATATGGTAAGCCGCGAAAGCTGGTCAGAAGACGCGGTGTCGCGGTTCTGGAGGTTCTCCTTCTCCCTTGTACCACGTAGCACTGTTTCATGGCTCCACTGCTGTACTACGCAGTACCCGCCACCTCTGTTTTCCCACATATAATGTTGATAGCCATACACAATAGAAATTCAGTTCAATCCTTCAATTGTTCCTGCATATGCGCTGTTTTCACACCGCGACACGCGGCATGGAGGAAGACTGAGTATACTGGCACGGTCACGGGAAGTCCAAAAATAACGAGCTCTTCGAGAGCACGGAACCCGGCTGTATCGTCGTCTCGTGCCTGCGGCTTCGTCGGGAATGCGGTATCATAGTCGTTGGGGAGGAAGCCATCGAGATAATTCAACTGGAAGCCGCCGATGAACAGCTTCTTCGCTGAACGATGCTGAGCAAGCGATTTCGTAAATCGGAACAAGTCGTCCAAATGCGGAGGGGAGAACTCGTGGCCTACACCTTTAGATTGCCACACATCCAGAGTCTGTAAGTTCGCAAAATTCGCAAGGATAGTCGGATATTGCAGTGTGGCGTGTACGTGCATCATGTTGGCCCTTTGATGCTCGCAAAGCTCTACTACCACGTCCGCGTCTAATGGCGCAGCTAACAAAAGTCTAAGAGATGTTAGGCAAATAGACCAATTGGTCGTGTCTACGCTGGCAAGAAATCGCCTGTTTTATAACATTCCGAGAAAGGGCTTATTGGATAAGAAATGTACGTACCGAAAGGTTCGCAGACAATCTCTTGGCAACATCCTTATAACCGCCGTGATCAAATCTGCGATGGCCATCGGAAGAATGTCAGACTCTTCCCTCAAAGGCTTAGGCTCGATATCCTTGCATTCGGCCGGCGCTTCATAGATGATCAAACTTCTGGTATGTACGAGGTGTCGACGTCCCCCGAATCGTTCCATGCAGTCCTTGAACCGAACCCATCCCTTCATGTAAGTGGTATTCAAGGCGATTGTGGTATAGAGTCGCGCGGTCGCCAGATGGTTCCAGCGTCTTGATGTGAGACCCAGCGCTGCAAGATGAGCTCGATTAGATATCTGGATTTCCAGAAATTCAGCTTGAACACGTTGTGCGGGAGGGCAAACTGTACATAGTCGAGAACCACCAAGTGGCAGTCGGTAGGAAGACTTGATAAAGACATGTCTGGGAATGTACTGCAGCCATCTAGCAACCAAAAGTAGCTGATGATGGCTACAACTTGCGCAGACTAACGCGTCATAGTTTGGCAGCGCACTCCGCAGACATGTTTCGGACTTTCCCTCGTACGTGATAACATGCAGAGTTGTTCTGCTGGTGGGCTGAAGAGGATGGGTGCGTGGTACCAACGCGTCGATCCGTCCCCGTTTCGCACTAACGCTCAAGAAGGAAAAGACAGGGAAGCGACCTTGAAATGACGTACACACAGCTCGGTGTTGGTCAACGTCTTCTGTACAGCAGTGTAAACGGGCTACTGCAGCTGGCATGCGAGACCACGCGGTCAAGAGCCTAAGCTTCGTAGCTCGACGTGGGAGGCTGTGTGCTTGGACAAAGTACTTCAAAAGCTGCCGCGGATGAAGAGCCCAATACCCGACCCACGCACCCCAATAATCCTGGCAGATTTCGAAGTGCCGAGTTTCGCGATGCGTCAACGCACTTCACTTGTCAAGCTGAGTGAAATTTGCTACAACAAACAACCACATTGTTCCTCGCGACGCCGAAGTCCGTGACCTCACAACAAGAGCACTGAAAACATCTTTATTTACCCTAGACAACACAGCGAGGATGACGATCAAGCCAGACACGAACCTCACAGTTCCGCTGCTCATCAATGGAAAGGACGTCACCACAAAGACGACTTTCTCAGTAACCTCGCCGGCATCTCAAGAACAACTATGGCAAGCCTCGTCCGCCTCGCTCGAAGATGTTGCAGCCGCCACCGAAGCTGCTCAAAAGGCGTTTCCAGCATGGTCGAAGATGAAGCCCGCCGCGAAACGCGCCATCTTCATGAAAGCCGCAGACATCATTGATGCTCGGACTGCTGAGCTAGCAGAGTATATGAAGATGGAGACCGGTGCAGCCGCGATGTTTGCAGACGGCTTCAATGTACCGAAGGCTGCTGACATGCTTCGTGACGTGGGAGGTAGACTGAGTGGTATTATGGGCCACATCCCGACTTGCGAAGAGGAGGGAACGAGTGCTTTGATCGTCAAGGAGCCTTTGGGAGTCGTACTTGCGATTGCACCCTGGTGAGACCTCCAACCATACCGTACCATCCGTATTGATACGAAACTGACAAGACCAGGAACGCTCCTTATATTCTCGGGATGCGTTCCATACTCTACCCTCTGGCAGCCGGTAACACTTGCATCTTCAAGGGCTCTGAGTTCTGTCCTCGCACTTGGTGGGCTCTTGGCAGTGTGCTTACTGAAGCTGGTCTGCCAGCTGGTGCCTTGAATGTTCTTTTTCACCGGCCAGAGGACGCTGCGCAGACCACAACGGCATTGATCGAGCATCGCTGCATCAAGAAGATCAACTTCACTGGTAAGAGTTGCATGTACAAATTACATGTGAGACAAACACTAAATCCGCACCTCCAATTCTACAGGGTCGACGGCAGTCGGCCGCATCATTGCATCGCAGGCTGGCAAGAACCTCAAACCAGTTCTCATGGAACTTGGAGGTAAGGCTAGCGCAATCGTGCTGGATGATGCCGATTTGAAGATTGCCGCCACTCAATGTGCTCTCGGAGCTTTCTTGCATTCCGGTCAGATCTGCATGAGCTCGGAACGCGTGCTAGTACACAAGGACATCAAGTCTGAGTTCATGAAGGCTTTCAGAGAAGCTGTGGAGAGCATGTTTGGTGGCGATAAATCAGCTCCGGTGCTCGTAGCCTCTGCTGGTGTCGAACGCAACAAGCGCCTTATTTCTGAGGCAGTCAAGGCAGGGGCCAACGTCGTTCACGGAGACCATGAGAAGGATGATGGAAGCACCAAGATGCGTCCGGTCATTGTTGAAGGTGTGACGAAAGAGATGGATCTTTATTACACGGAGTCTTTCGGACCATCCGTATCGGTCGTCGAGATTGCAAGCGACGAGGAGGCAATCGAGATTGCGAACGACACGGACTATGGCCTATCTGGGGCTGTGTTCACAAAAGACCTTGGAAGAGGGCTTCGTGTCGCGAAGCAAATTGAAAGCGGGTAAGTCGAGCAGAAGTTTCGTGATTTCATGTAGTACGGTAAGCTGACTGATCGTTAACAGCGCCATCCATATCAACTCGATGACAGTACATGACGAGTGGAGCTTGCCTCACGGTGGTGCAAAGGCCAGTGGCTTCGGAAGGTTCAACGGTAACTGGGGCATTGAGGAGTTCTTGAGGCTCAAGACCATTACGTACAAGGATTGAAGCTGCGTCGCGCAGCTGGCCTTTGTGTGTACTTGCGCCACAAGCCAACCGGAGATCCGGACTCTTCGTAGTCCACAACCGTCTACAAAGAACTGTATTTTTTTTCCAGCGACCTCAAAAAACTAAACCATTTCGAGCGAACACTACCTGGATCACGGTGATGTGCCACAGGGTTTGTGTTTCTCGTGGCTACATGTACCACGTCCAGTAGTTTTGTTGTGGGAACAGCCCGGCATTGCGTTTTCAGTGAGTTTCGAGGTGAAGTCATATCTACACGCCCTGGACTCTCGCCGCGTCTCTACGGAAGTTGAGGAGAACCACTTGAGTAAATCTCAATGAGTTGATGACCTCGAGATGTAGCTGAGAAGTGAATGACTGCTTACACGAAATGGCATGTTCCACCAATGTGTACGACCATGCTGATGCGCTCTGCCACAGTATTGTCAGCGACTATTTCGAAAAGGGCTGCACTAGAGATCAACCACGGGCCATGAAAAGACCAGAGACATCAGCATAAATACCTGCGTTCCGGCGTTACCTTTCTGTGCCCATATGATATTATTTTGCTGCAAGTTACTGCCCCCAAAGTACAACATGCTCGCCCGACCCCCAATTCTTTTCTCGCTCATCACTACCGCTATTGCCGCGGTACCTGAGAAGTGCAGCTCCAACCACCCAATCTTCACACTGGATCCCATTAACTTCTCGTCATACTACACATACACAACTCCTTCCGCCTCCGGACCCAAAGCCGCGACTTTCAGCTTCTTGCTCAAGAATGATGAAGTCGACTACAACATCGAATGCAGCGGGACGATGTCTATGCCTTTAGGCCAGTTCTATGGTTCTCGTGCCTTCAATTGCACAACGCCGGATAACGCAGACTGGAAGCAGACGTCGTTCGCATATGATTCGAATACGAAGGTGGTAATGACGAACACTTCGTGGGATTGCGGAGGGTACGTTGGAATGAAATCGAATGGGTGCGCAATTTGTTATTTGGGCTGACATACCTTGAATTAACAGGGAAGTCGTATACGCTACCACTATTTCTGGAAAGGTAGATCTAAAGTGTGAGACGAAAGTATGGTTGAATCCTCACTGGCAGCGCGGTGAACTATTTTCCAACACGAGCACTACTTGCGAGCCTGAATCACTGAGTATTGAGTTGTAGTGTTTCATGCATCTCTCCTTTCAGTTATTAGCTATGACGTTCGTTTACTCCATAGCTGTCCAAGCGTTGCCAGTGGTGTGATTCAAGCGCTTGAATGAGGTAACAAAGTACATAGTCGGCGATATTTGCAGATCTAATCGGCTTTCTTACTACGGTGGTAGTAGTCGGGAGATCTGCCACAATGTGTCCGCGTGTCATGCAGTAATTGCTAGCCGTTCCAGCATGGTCATGATGACCTACCAATAAATATGTGCCATCAGTGATCGCTCATCAGCGGGGACTCGACAATGCTTGACTTATCGACGAATTGTATTTCCGACTGCGATCTGTAAGGCTGTCCCCGAGACGGTATGATAAGGTCACTCTCACTCGAAGCTGGAGCATCTCATCTGCGCAGTCTGTTATGGATTCTGCACAGCCGCATGAAGTTACACGCTCGGAGTACCGTCAATAACAAGACTGAGAACAAGCTCGATTCTGTAAAGTCCATGGATCATGGGACCCCTGGCAGCAACAGTAAGTGGTGCAGTGTGATGTAATTGCGCTGATCACTTGTATGCTGTCTCCGCGATGTCAATCGACGAGCAAGACGCCGAGTACTGCGTCATTGAGCAGATGTCAGAATAGTCTCGAGCTGTTGTTGAGCAACGGATGAGAGATCATCAAATCAGTGACGACAGATCTCTCGTGAAGTGGACCCTGATGCAGAGCGCAAGCGTCAAAACATTTCCCCAGAAATTGATTTTCTAGCACGGACTCAATTGACACCTGCGCGATGCTGTCTTTCTTCTAGCTGGCGTCCGGCCAATCACGCAGATCTCAGCCCACGATGTGGCGCCTCCAGAAAATCCCCGATGACGCTGGATGGTTCAGCTCTAGAAAGCTTATAAGACATGAACGATACCAATCAGAAAGCGCCTTTCCATCCTGCTCAACTGCTAATGACGATGGACCCTGAAGACTGCGGACTAACAATCCCAAGGTGTGGGTCGCTTGTTGGTAGCGAAGCCGATGCAGATATCGTGTAGCCCATGAATTCTACACTTGTCTGCTTGTGCACATGGCGCGCAGGGCTGGCTTGTGTTGGAGCTGAAAGACTGGCCGGGGCGCGCGATAAGGGCCGTCGAGGCCAGCGACCAGAACGTTCGTTGTTCAGCCGCACCAACTCTATGGGCTTCGGGGTACCTGAGAACACCAACAACTTTCACGAGAGCAAAACATGAAGCAAAGTGATCGCAAAGATCTCCAGATGCCATGACCACATCCCGTCCCTGGCGGGCTGGCGGCCGTGCTTACCGAATGTTGATCCACCTTAAATGGCGATTGTGTGGGAGCCATGACGCTATTGCCGATCTCTGCAGTGCGGAATTCGACCTTTCCACGCCATTTTAGCCATAATCAGCTACACCAAGCCTTGCAGCGATGCTTTCGCTCAGTGCGATTACCTTTCCAGTGTGCAGAGAGAATGTGCCGGCTACAGTAGTCCAGATCGCTGGGTACCATGAAGAATCGCTAGCCTGATATGGTTTCTTTGGGGGCGTCCAAGCTAAATAAAGCGACTCAGCTCTCAGACGCCATGGGATACCACGGCTGAGTATCGATTCCCAACTACCTTGAATTGAACAGTCTCCCCAGGATCTTCAGCGTTTGGCGGTTTCTCTGTACTCCATTCTGTAACACCACGATTCACGAACGACTGTGCGTGAGTCAGGGGAACATTTGTGCTTTCGAGATCCAACCCATACACTGCCAAGATGGCTGCTATCGACACCCCTCCACCAGCCACCAAGAAGTTTTCTATCTTCCGACGCTTCTCTCGGAAACAAGACGAAAGGCAAGTCGCCGTCAACAACGACGAGGTCTACAATGCCGTTCTACAAGGGCCGAGTCGCCTGCGAAAACCATCCATCGATTCCAACTCCTCGCCCCCGCTCAGCCCAGCAAGCTCGCGCTCAAGAAACGACAGCCTGCTCGACGTGAGACGATCACCCTCTCCACACCTCACAAAAGACAAGACCTACCGCAAAGACCGCACGGTCAGGTTCACAGAGCGTGCCGACATACCCCAGGTCGTGCGCGAGCGACTCCAAAGAGGAACGTCTGCCTCCAGCAAGTCGTCCACATCCTCCACGTCTTCGAGCCGTGTCCAAGCGAACGCACTTGTGACCCAACCGTTTCCAAGCACACCACATTCGCGCGTCCACGTTTCGATATGGGATCTTTTCCTCCCACCATCGCAAGTGCACGCCTTGTACATGGGATACTTGCCTAAAGAGATGTCAGACAAATGGTTCATATACAGCGAAGGGCCAGATCAGATGGGTAAGCTTAAAGTACACTTCCACCGCAGCTGGACTGGCGCGAAGATGGCAGAGCTGTTCGTGGTAATGGATGTGAAAGGTGAAGGTGCCGGAAAGGTCGTTGGCCTGAAGTGGAACGCTGGCAACGATGTCGGCAGCGGAAGGATGCGAGCGGAAGAAGCGAAATACCTCATTAGAACGACGGTCAAATGTGTTCTTGGTTTTGGGTTGGAAGACGGCAATTGATGGCGTGCGACGAGTTTTTCTTTCAATACCCTAAGTTTTAACCTCAATCACGCGCTGAGAGACCGCGCCATCTCACTTTCACGCATACAATATCTATCGAATCGTTGATCTAGCTGGTCCCGATTGACAATGTAGTATTCATTCCTTCCAACGTATTCGTGTACACTTTTGAATTCCATGCATGTGATTTACTCACAGTTTGTTCCTCCAACCTATTCCACCGTCGCACCCAACAAATGTCTTTCCTGACCATTTTTCCTCATCTCGATCAATAGTGTTCCTATCATTGCGCCTGGCCAGCTGAACCAAGCCTTGCTGGTGCACTTTGCCGTTTCTGGACTGACGGCTTCCGAAAACGTGCCGTCCCAATGCATGGCTGCAACGATTTTGGTCCAGGCCACCCGAATCGCGGGGATATCGTTCCCAAGCGCAGCGTACGCCAGCTCTTGAAAGTAACCGAGCGTCCAGGCCCCAGGTGAATGAACGCTTCCCAGCCCTGCGTACAAGCCGTCGCTACAGTACCCCCTCTCATTGGCTGGCGATAAGCCGAAGCGCATCGTGTTGGTCCAGGTTGCTGTCTCTTCTGGACTCGACACAAAATCCCATTCTTTTGCGAATAGTGTCGGCACGTCGTTCGCATCGTGGTAGAAGGTATAATTCCCATGCCCGTCGGTCAAATACGCGAACATGAGATTTCCACATTCTAGGCGCGTCGCTGAGAAGGACTCAATGGTTCGCGCCCTAATCTCCACAGCTACGATATCAAGATGTAGGCTCTGCGGACCTTGAAGTACATCAAGAAGCGCAAAAAGTCGATGCAGCCTCGTGAAGGTCCTCCACAATAACACGTGGCTCGAGAAATGATGTGGAAATCCAACGGCATCATCCCCCGGAGTTTCATCCGTCGGCCAGAGCCCCGTCTGCGCATTTCTCTTGGAGTCGAGCACGGAAAGTATCTCCTGTATAGCTCCAGAGTTGACGACGTTCCTTGCAAATGTGGTCTCTTCTGTGAAGTGGTCGAGAAAGTCGCATAGCTCGAGCAGAGGGTAGCATTGCTGGTCGAGCTGAAAGATAGTGCGGTCTTTTGGCTTGCCGTTGACGAGGTACGATCTTTGCCAGAAGCCATTCGGTCGCTCAGCTACCAAATACACCCACTCAAGATGCCCGCGGATAACCTTTCGAATTGCTTTCTCATAGAACTCGACAAATTGGCGATTTACAATCATGTCTAGTTTTGCGCGCGTTTCGAGAAGTAGACGAATTTGCCAGCTGGCGCAAGTGTTAAAGTTGAACGTAGAGCATAGGAATGGTGAGAATCTCACTAATTATCCCGATTCCACCCTAGAGGCAGGGCAACGTGATCGGTAATGACTGCAATCGTCGTTTGTGAGGTTGGTACGGTGCAATTGGCCAAGATGTACTGAATGTTCCTTCGCAGAACGTAGGTGGAAACGAGTTTGTCGAACTTCCAGTGAGACTGCACTTCATCGAACGTCCTGTCCAAGCTTCCTGAAATCAGTGCTTTGGGAACATCTGCACTTCCTTTAAGATGTGGCAGTAGTTGGAAGCTTGCGCACAGTGTTGCGACCTCGCCTGGTGGTATACGAATTGTATCCTCGACGATGACGTTTATTGGCGCGGCAAAGGTCTCCTGTTCGGAGACATTATGACAGTCGTAGGATGTCTCGTTGATGTTGAGCCTTGAGAGTAATCGAGTGTTCAGGTTCGGGTTGTAGATGCATACGGTGTTGTGATGATCTTTTCGCAGGATGTTGTGCGAGCGAGGAAGAGGGATAGGCCCGCCTAAAGAATCGAGAAAGCATAGTTAGCCACTGTTAGATATATGACGCGAAGAAAGTCGCGATGGCGTAGCAAAAAGACCTCTGACAAACACTGACCCTCTGTGAGCTGACCATAAGATGCCCGGTTGAGGCTAACGTTCGCTCTGAAAGCATACGGAAATGTCACGCAGGTCGAGCTACGGTTGGTCACCTTCGCGTACTGCGAAAATCTGCCTTGGTCGTGAACCTGAGTCTCGATTGACAGCTCGACATCGTTGGGAAGGTCGATTCGATAAGCCGCAATGCTCGTTTCGGGGATCTCAATTGAGACTCGACCATCGACAACACCAAAATCCAATCCAAACCCAGGGAGATTATGCTCCAGCATATGCAGCATTCGCGTCCTGTAGGTGCGAACATACGCGACATCATAGAATTTCTCGCCATTAAATTGCTCGAAAGCAGCGGCAAGAACTATTCCATGATCCGGGTGGTACGTACTCGCTTGCAACACCTTTTCTTGCTATTAGTACGATCGTCTCCCATGAACGGTGATCACCAAACCCGGCCCTGCGCGTCCAACGATAACGACAATCCGCTTCGCCCGATATCAATCGTTTTATTCGGTGGGTTTGTGATGAAGTTGAAGACGCGTGGTGTTGAGAAGTTGCTGTTGGCGAGCGGGTTGCCCCCTTCCAGATTGCGGCTTCCCATAGCAACGGACATGACTTTGGAAGAACCCCATCGTTTTGAATCTTCCTAGTCTTCTTATGCTTGAATGTTTGACTCTTCGTTGGCATTTACTTCACATGCATAGATGACGATGGGAAGTACAAGTCATGGGCCGCTGCCACGAATGTACGCAATCGTCATGGCGTCGCTTGGCGACGGAACACACAAGGCTGCTCCCGCCTCAAACACATGGTACGACTTTCGTGGACGACGACGTCACTCAACCTTGCTTCCAATATGCAGTCCACCGGAGATTCGATGTCGGATGGCTCAGCGGCGCACCCATCACGCGCCAGATTACCAGTGAATCCGCGTAGAATCAAGGTAACCCAGCAAACCCCTTGAGTTGTACCCAGTAGAGCTGACTCCGACATGGTCGCGCCTGATCAACGGAAACGAGTGATTCGAGCGTCAGTCGTCCCATCTTCCCCCAACTCTCATCTGTCGACGCGTTATGGACGCGCCTGCCATGATTAGCGTCTCGAAACGCGGTTCGGTCCGATCTTGGTAGCGTGTTGTTCTTAGCCTCAATCGTTTTGGCGCATATCCGCAACCACAGCAGGCCTGAATACTGCAACACCACAATTCACTGATCGTGGTGATCTGCTGACGTACTTTATGCAGATGCAATGCGTGCAACGTGCGTCGCGTGAGATGCTCCGGCGAGCAGCCTTGCCAGCGATGTAAAAATAGCAAAGGGTCCCGCGAATGTAAGACGCCACTTCCTGCCGGCTATCCTATCCTCCTAAGGAACTCGTTCTCCATTTGGGCACCTCTAACTGTGTTCAGGCGAGTATCCCGCGCCAGAGTCGGATAAGAGCACTCTGAAAACAGAAGTTGATCGTCTGCGACTGCGATGCGCCGCACTGGAAAAGTGTCTCCAATCGAGCTCCCCAGAGACAGCCGCCGACATGCTTCGTGAGCTCGACAGTGAGGAGTCTACATCGCCTCCAGCGCCCCCGTCTTCACAATATCTCCAGTTCCCGGCAGATGAAGCCTTCAACACGGATGGGGGGTTGCTTTCTGACACAGATGGAGTCAGCAGGTACCTTGGAGAGACTTCAGGCGCGACTTTCCTGGATCATCTGAAGCATTTCATGCTCACGCTGGTCCCTCTGACTTTTCAGCCAGACTCTGACGATGGGTCGTCATTCGTTGCTTCCATTGGACAGTACCAGACTTTCGATTCACGGCAACTCCCTGAGCCAGACGGTAAGCCTAATTAAGCGCATGGCCAGTGAATTTTAGCACTAATGGGAGTTTGTCTACAGTAAACGCCCTGTGGTTGCCGTCATCTGCGGACATGGGTTCAATGCTCGCCGAGCTGCGTTACTACATACAGGACAATGCAGAGTGTGGGGGTATCTACTGGTACGTACATGGTAGATGAGCTGCACGTAGGATCAACACTGACCTTGTGCTTTCGTGGCAGGTGGGGCGATCTTGGTAGCGTGCCACCACCTTTGCCCAGCTCGGTTTCCCTGCATACCATGACGGAGGATTCATTCCGATATCTTGCATACTACCACGTGTGCTTTGCGCTAGCCTCATCTATTGGCCATGCATCACTTCGTCATTCCGAAGAGCAAACAGGAGAGGCATTCTTCGTGAGTGCAGACACACCGGTTCGCGCCACACGCTGACAGCGATCATCCCGACTGTAGAAGCGGGCCAGGCTACTCATAGGCAATCCGCTTGATACTGTTCGCTTTGCTCTAAGCGATGTGCCAGTTCTGACGTTGATGGCGTTCTACTTGATCGAGATCAACAGACGCGATACTGCATACATGTATGTTGGTCTTGCGGCCAGAATTGCCGTCATACACGGTCTTTTCAGGTCAGCAGAAGATGAAGCGAGTAAGCGCTCGTTTTGGACCCTCTACATCATGGATAGGTGGCTCTCTGTTTTGATGGGCCGGCCACCCACTATTGCAGACGAAGCAATCAGGCTTCCTCTTCCTTGCGATGTCCCGTAGGTCCTGGACCCTAGTGCCAGATTACACTGCTAATAGCTACAGTGCGATGCCACCGAGCGAAGGCATTCGTGCACATGTGGAGCTTTCCAGGATCTCAGGATTCATAGTATGCGAAACATTCAGGGTGGCGCCCCGTAAGCAACCGGTGCATGGTTCGACTGCTATGGACACCGCCTTGACGATGCTCCAATCCTGGCAAGCACGACTCCCGGTCAGCCTTCAGATGCCAGTAGACCTCAGTCACATTGATCCGTCCTGCTGCATTCTCCACATGCAACACAACCAGCTGGTCATTCTGACCACTCGCCCGGTTTTCTTCTCGGCCGTGAAAAAAGCAGTTGCACAGCGAGTGGTTCGAAGCCAGTCTCCCACCGAGCAGCATCCGCAACGAATACTCGTCCGCCTATGTGCCACTACGGCACATCGCAATCTCATATTGGCAGAGCGAATAACACAATCGGATAGGAAGCTGTTACAAGCTGGCCTGCACTTCTTGTTCAATGCGACAGTTATCTTGTTACTCAATCGCATTGTGAGCCTGCCAAACCTCGCAGTCAGTCACGATATGGAAATGGGCCAGACTCGCTCTATCACGACTACGGACGAGCAGCTTGAGTCGAGCATTCACTTTGCGACCCAAACGTTCCAGAACGAAGCAAAAACAGGCACAGGATATCCCAGGGACTGCTTCAGGGTCTTGCAGGATCTTAAATCCCTCACAGACCGCTACATAACATCCCAACACTCGATCATGAACCAGAAAAACTTAACAGATGGGACTTATGCCCCACTCTCCACAGCAGGTGACTTTCCGCTGGGCTTGTCAACAGCACAATCACAATTGGGCGGGACCGACAATGTTTATGAAGAAATGATGACATGGGTTCAGAGCGACGGATCGCGGCTGCATGACAGTCTTTTCATTTGATTCATGTGGTCGATCACTTGTTGTATACAAGCTTGCACGAATTCCGACAGTCAATTGACGATCCTTGAGGCCGGCTTCTCCTGACTTTGTCGCCTTTTCAAAGATGAGAAGCAGGCGGCTGGGGTGTTGGTCCGCCTCTACACTGATCATGATGTCTACATTCCATGGCAATATCCTATTCGTGCATGGACGGAGGTCTCGCATGACGGTCGCAAAAGCAACGAGACCACGCCCTTCTCGGCAGTTCAAAGGCACTCTTGATGTGTGCGAGCAACCATCAATTCGACGCAAAACGCGCTCTCACAGCCGATTTCGCCTTTCTGGCCATGTAGCTTCTCAGCGGGCCAGATCGCTTCGAAATTCGGCAGCGACGAATATTTGCTGCTTTGGCACACAGGGCTGACATCTGATGCGGCAGGATAGCGTCGGGGCATTGGAGCTACCACCCACGCCTGACAGGATCAATCTCGCTGTATCCCTTCTGGTAGACCGGAAACTCGTGCTGCCTGAGGAGTGCCTGATGCATTGTGGCTAGTGAGGCGTGACTGGGGCTGCCCCGATGCTTATTGGCTCGCTAGGACAGCATCGTGTTGCTTCGCGCCACACCAACACGACTTGATGACATCGCCCCGCAGACCAACGTCTCGCGAAGCAGTTGCTTGTACCTAGCGACTGCTACAGTCTCGGGCTGGGCGACTAGCAATGTTGGTAGGAAGCCGACAGTATCAGAGTGAGCCGCCTAATGAGATGAATCTGCATATAATGGCTGTCTGCCGTCCAGAGTAAGAGCACCATCACATTCATTCCAGCATCAATCAGCAGCTTCTACTTCTCTTTACCACATTCTCTTCTCATTTGATCTTCCCAGTGAAGATTTAGGCCGGTCCTTACCATTAGTCTACATTCTTTATCTCAACCACCACCAAACACATTCCTTTCTAACACCATCAACAATGGCTCCCATCTTCAAGTCCCTCGCTCTCCTGAGCTTTGCTCTCCTCGCCACCGCCCAGACCGGCCGATTCATTACCGCAGTATGCACTAGCGATGCTGGCTGCGACTCAGGCTGTTGCGGATTTGACTCTGGAAAGTGCGCAGCTGCATTCGTCGCCAACGAGCGCGGCGAGGGCTGCGGCAGAGGCGGCCAGAAGAACGGTGGTGGTGCTTCCAACGCGGGCGTCCTCAATTTCGGCGGCGCCAACAACCAAGCTGCTCCGGCCCCTGTAGCAGCAGCCCCAGCCCCGGTCGCGGGCGGAGTCGTGACCGTCAAGGGCACCGAGGGCACCGGCAACCAGGTCGTGCCCATCATCAACCCCGGTGGCAAGTTCATTACTTCGGACTGCAACTCCGACCTCGAGTGCACCGCTGGCTGCTGTGCCTTCAACACCGGAAAATGTGCTGGACCTGTAATTGCGCAAACCCGCGATGGTGGCTGCGGCCGTGGTAATACAGTGCCCAACAGGGACGCTGCCGACGCGTTCCTCAACCAGAGGCTCGGACGACGCGGCCCGGCTATGATGTAGAGGAAGCAAAACGGAGACCCGGAAGTGAGTAATGGTGAAGGGAAAGAGGTGGATAATACTTTGGTGGATTGGGATACGAATATATGTTCCTATGGGGCGACACATTCTTTTGCTATTGGGATACGGGTACATGCCTCTAGGAGGTCACACATTCTTTTGCTGGGTTGGATGGTTGATCGGGAACGTAGTAATATTTTGCTAGCCAATGGTTATTTTTTCCATGCCATTCGTGGTCTTTGCTGTGACTATCTGGTTGTGTCTCAAATGCACCTGATACTCTGAAGGTAAGCACAGGCGCAGTAGTAAGTAAACACGTTGAAATCGAGAGAATTGAAGCCCAATTTGATTGTTAAGTTAGTCGCGTTGTATTTCATGTTACTTTGCGAGACTAAGCTAATTACATGCTTTATCCGTCTGTCACGTCGCGTCACCACCCTCCGCATCTTACTTTGAAGCCCGCCCCTCCACTTCCTCAAATCCTCATGGCGTAGGAAGAGGTCTCAATCTAACCGATCGGGCCATCCTTGCACACAGAGTTGTCGTTGGAAAGGCAGGCCGTGTTGCAGTTGCCGCCCAGCTCCGCACATATCTAACAGCACAAATTCAGTGTTCATCCCGTACGCACTTCATGAAGAAGTGTCACTTACAGCTCGCGCGGACCCAACAAGTCCTTGTATCGAAAGCTGTTGAAGGGCTGTGTCCAGGCGATGCAGCATTTATTGGTTGGAGTCTTTTCGTGGCACACTTTCAGGTCGGTGGTAGAGACCAGGGTGTCGGGGTTTGCCTCGAGCATGGCTTTGAATGTGTTGCAGATGTTCGTGAATGCCTCGTTGCGGGCTTCGCATCTGACGTCTTCGAGAGTTACTCCTTCGGGGCATTTTTCGCGGCGCTCGAAGGTGGTAGCGGCGCTGTTGAGAGGAGTTGCGGGAATGGCGTGGGCGAGAGTGGCCAAGAAGCCAGCGACGAAGATGGAAGTGCGCATGTTGATTGTCTGATTCATTATCAGCACTCCTTAGTAGCAAAGAGACCAATCTGATCATACTCGTGAAAGCTTGTTTTGAAGATAATGAAGCTGAAGCGTTTGTAGTTGTTCGAAGAGTTGTTGAAGTAAAGTTGAGTTCCAAGTTGATGATTTTGATGAGCAGCGACTCTTGTACTCTTTTGTATCTCGAATGCCTTGAGCAAAACCTTCACTATCTGCTCAGTAATTATCGTGTTTAAAACATATTGTGTGCTGCAAGGTGTACTTGGCCACGGATTCAGGCGTGCCTTGTCCCATTTCAGTCAACGTCGGCTATCTCAATTCAAAAGTTTACTGTGACGTCGTGAATGGTTCTCAAACGACTTGTGTAGTTCAAGATGAGGCAGTCTGCGGTAGCATCCGACGTGGTGCATGCTCGATTTGGATCAGGATCACGAAAAAGTAGCTTTTATAGTTCCGAACGCAGTCAACATCTAATACTAATTGCTGACGCTGACGTCGAATTAGGTACCTGCGTAGCCGGAACTTATGCGACTCTTTGTTCTTGGTGGCCTGAATATGTTCAAGAACGAATAGAATGACATTAGATAGGGTCTAGCGAAAATTGCTAACTTATTCGAGCTCGATCTTCTGTCAATCCTAGCTGTAGTTATTCTTTGGCTTCATTTCGAACTCGAAGTACCGATGTGATATCTTTGGAGCAGATTACCAATTGCTGAATTGTCGATGTGGACTGGTTGTAGAGCACCCAAGGCCTTCTACGCCATCTCTTAACGCTGCGCGTTTTTGCCCCCTTCTAGTTTGATCGTCCGACGATCGCGATCGATTCGTCGTCTCCTCAATTTGAGCCCAGAACTTGCCTATGTGGTGTGCGCATTACAAAGATACTGATCGCCAGGTTCGCAATGTGGTCGGTTTGCATAGTATTGAGGTTAACGGAGTGGCCTGCTAACGCTGACGTGGAGCCCGCTAATCGAGCGAAACTGAGCTGCTAATCGTGTATTCACACAAGCTGCGCATACCTGAGAACCATCACTCATCTACCACACCATCCCCTCACACCCCCACACTCAACTACTGCGTAATAACACCATCAGTAATAAGCTCCTCATCAAACCCACCAGCCCAATGCCTAATCCAATTAAATATATGCCTATGCCAAAGCAAACTGTTATCGCGATTCGTCACCCAATGCCCCTCGTTCGGGAAGTGCAAGAAGCGACTCGGCACACCGAGACTCTGCAGCACGTTGAACGTCTGCAGAGGCTCGGAGATGACGACGCGGTAGTCGAGGTCGTTGCCGACGACGAATTCGGGGGTGCTGAAGTTTTTGGCGTGGATGAGGGGATCCCACCTGCACGAACGTTAGTAATAGTTCCATTGGTACATCATATGTAGATGTCAACACACTTCTCGTAGTTGTTGCGGTTGTTCCACATAGTGCCGTTGTTATCGCGCTGAATGAACCACAGCTCATCCGTAGCGTAAGAACCGACCTGCGTCATCTTGCCGTCGTGGCACACGAGAGCTTTGAACTCCTTGCCGAGGTCGTGGCCTTGGATCCAGTTCATCATGTAGCAGCCGAAAGACGCTCCAGCTGCGATGGCGCGGTCGGTATCGACGTAGGATACGTTGTCGCGGAGGTGCTCGAAGACTTTGACGAGGTCGGTGTACGGTGTGCCGCCCCAATTATTTTGGATCTTGTCGGTGAAGGCTTGGCTGTAACTGGGAGATCCGGTGAACTGCGTGGATGTGACGACGAAACCTTGGTCTGCCCATAAGCGCAGATTCCAACGCGTGCTCCAGGAGTCTCCTTGAGTAGATTGTGGGCCGCCGTGGACGATGAAGGCTAATGGGTACGTCTTGTTGGGGCTGAAACCTGTTGGGTAGAAGACGAATGTCTGGATCATGTCGCCGTCGTCGTTCTGCACCCAGAAGTCGGACACGTCTTTGCTCGAAAGCCCCTTGAGCTCTTCATCGACTTCGTTCGCGGTGAACAGAACTTTCTTGTCTTGGCCAGGGTATTGCTTGTAGAAGATACGGCTGGACCAGCTCGACGCGGCGGACACGAAAGCTGAGCCATCTGGCAAAACGCCAAAGTCAGAAACAATGCTATCAGGACCAGTGAAGTTGATAGGCTTGAAGTTTGCCGCTGCATCTTGAGGCACAAGCCACAGACGGACAGCCGCATGCAGCTCCGAAGTAACCCAAAGATCGACATCGTCAGGACTCCACTTCATGCCTGTCGGCGATGAGTCCCAGTCCTCGGCGACGGTGCGGATTGTGGAGTTGAGCCCTTCGATATCCGCCACGTACAGCTTGTAGCGATCAGACTCGTAGTCGATTCCATCTTGCTGGGTGAATGCGAGCTTCTTGCTGTCGTGAGACCAGACAGGGCCACCTGATGCACCTTGAGCGGCCTCGGGCGCAGTAGTGTTTGGACCATTGACTGGAACGGCAACTGCAGAGCCGTCGTGCGGCACAACGTAGATGTAGCTGGCAGTGTAGTTCGCCTTCGGAAGGTCCGGCGATTTTGTACGGAACGCAACGGTGCTGCCGTCAGGCGACAGATCGTAATCACTCGGGCTGCTTGAAGAGCCTTGAACAGGGCTCTCCGGTCTTGTGATCGTGTAATTCATCCCGTTTAGCAGATTCTTCATGGTTCCGGCCAAGGCATAGCTGCCGTTTGAGCTGCTCAAACTGCCAGAGAAGACCGAGTATCGTTCTTGCGCGATATAGTAGTTCCAGTGGCGGACGAAGTTGCTGGCGTAAAGCTGTCCCATGCTTTTCGCCTTGCTGGCAAGCTCTGGGTTGTAGGCAGATCCATTGTTGCCGTATGCCAGAGCGCTGACTACGAAGTTGATGGAGCCGGATTCGGTCTTTGCAGCCTTCAAGCCAGAGAATGGAGCACCCAGTGATGCGACCAGTCTCCTACAACGGTTCAGCGGCGGTCAGTACAGCGATTTTGTCCAAGACGTACGGTGAGAAAGAGCTGGCACTGAGATCTGCGGTGTAAAGCGCGACGCCTCCAGGAATCTTCTCGTTCGTGGCATTGATGTAGAGGATGCTGTCCTCTGAATCGCCAACCCAGACGACCTCGGACACCGCACTACCAAACGGCGCCTTGGTGACATTGCCAGTATTGGTGTCGAGGAAGTACCAAGCGGTCGCAGCCTTCGCTGTCGTCCAATTGTACTTGGTCTCGGAGTACAACGCTTTGTCCTGGAAGTCGTTAGTGAATCACAGTCACACGAGCCATAATTCACGCATACTCCTCGAGCATTCAATTGACCAGTACTCCGCCTCGCCGCAGCAAGCATGCCCTCGGTGGTGATTGCATTCGCCGAGCCCAGCAACAGGCTGGCAACCAGAACTGCAAACTTCATAGCCATGACGAGGGTAAAGAACGCAAGCAACGAGATTTGTCGGCCATGGCATGCTTTTATATCAACCCAGATTCTTGGATATCGGTCTCGGTGCAATCACTGCCAAGGACTGTAACGTTGAAAATGGTCGATTCGGGCAGGTCGAATGGGCGCCAAGAGAGCTTTCTGGGGCTTGTCCATCTTCGGGGCTGGGCGACGTTGAATCTGGCGGGGCGCCTCGTGATTATCGCGCGGTGCTCCTCGACCTGCCTGTTGTGGTTTGAGGTCGTGATGATACAGTCTGGTCGAATTTCAGAGTGAAAAGTGGTGGCTGGGTGACGGAGAGCCACGAGCCGCGACGGAGCGATTGGCGGCATGATGGCAGTAACTCGTAGTGGTCTGGCCCACCCGTCGATTTCGAAACCTTGTGATAGCAACGAGCTTTCGATTCACAAGCGGAGTTTGTTATATCGTACAACTATGTGTCCTGTGAGATTTGAATTGGGCAACGTCATGTGGGTGCAACAGCGGGCGTTCGTGTCGGATTCGAAGAAATGCTTTGTAGCCCTCCAAACGAAACGAACGATACCATCCACGCATCGACCCATATCTGAAGGAATGATATGTCCAGATTGATGCCCTTCAAAGCACAAAGTTCTTCGTAATGATTCTGTAGTATCAAAATCAACACCAGTCAGTAATTCCTGAAAGACCTCAGTAAGCGCGGTTGGTGGTAAAAAGTCGATTTCGGTCACGGCAAGCTGGGAGCTTCTGCGCACCTCCAATGATAAGACGAAAGCAATCTCATTGAACAAACAATTTAAGAAAGATTTACTCATTAGTGAAAGCGCCAGAATCGATTTCGTGTTCCTCGTATCTCCTCCAAGGAAGCTGGACGCGGTGAAACGCAAGTAGGTGCGAACTCGATCGACATGCACACTAGAAATAGCTTGTACTCTGCTGCGCCACAACCCGAGTCTCAACGGGCGACAGCGCTGCTGATCCTGCGCTTCCTAGCTACGTAGATTTATTGAAACACCACCTGTTCTTGCAATTACTGAATGCGGTTGCAAAACGAAGGTAATCGTAATGATGCTCAAGATGGCGAAGATAATCCAGCAAGAAGTTCAACGCTGCGGAAGAGGCTTGAATGGCTGCTGTACGTATTCCAAAATTAGTGCGGCACGGCCAATCAGCAGGATGACTGGCAGTTCTGTCACGACTTGTCAGACTGAGAGTTTTCTAGTACTCAAATGCTCTGTACGACGCTGTAGAACGTGGTCGATAGTATGCGGCCTATCGATAGGGTTTCTGGCCTGATTTGAGGCCAAAGCACGGTGATGGTGTCGTGGTGCTTACGCCCGCCTACATGGGATGCAGCTAAGACTTTGCGCTTGTGAAGCAGCAGGCTACTCCGCCACTGGGGAGTTTCACCCACTTCAACCGACCCGCCGGGGCCTGAGCCGGGTGTCTTTTGATTTCCTCTGCGACTTCACCTCAACTGCGTCTTCGATTCTCACACTCGCTTTACCACGGTTGTTATGCGTGCTGTCTGCTAGGTTGCGACTCCACCATCGCCCCTGCCAACGCATCATCGCTCCTGCCTCCGTGTGTCTCACCCTACCAGGCCATCCTCGTCGACAGTGCTACGATCCTCAGCTGGCATTTTCATCCTTCTCCCTATCGCCAGTCCCCCGGCGCCCAAATCCTCAGTCATCAACGACAGTCGCAAGCGAGACGTCATCACCATACAACCGGCGCATGCGACCGAACTCCCGATACTACCCAGTCGCCGCCCGTCCCTCGAACGACTTCACTGCCGCGCGTGGAGCTTTACGACATGAGGAGGACGGCCCCAAGGCAATAATGGCAGTCACAACACGGCGCAATGGCGCTGACCTGTCAGAGATAATCACGCAGAGCGCAATTCCAACCCACCAACCCACACAGCGACCACCGCGGTCCCGCCGGAAACAATGCGCCATGCCGTCAATCATGCTGCTTGTCCTCGCCATTGCCTCGTACCTCCCAATTGTAAGCGGCGTCTTCGTCAACTTCGAGAACTGCCTGAACAGGCAATTCATTACCCTCCGGGACACCGCGCCCATACCGTACTTGGCATTTACGCCGAAGTACCTGTGGGCGTCCTTCGATACCGGTAGACCAAGCCACGGCCTCAACATAACTGTTTATGGAAACGTATCAGGGCAAATGAACCCCGGGCCCTATCCGGACCGCAACGACGAGAGCTGGAGTAATCCAAATAGCTCTTTTGGCAAAATTATCGAGACTGAGCCAAGCACCAACAAATACACCACCCTCTTCACCAATTTTCAGGTGCTCACCTATTCTGCTGGCAGACTCGCACCTCGGCCATTTTGTGGCACTGTCATCAACCAAACCTGCCCACTTGCGCCAGCCTTTTCCGCCAATGCGAGCATCCCAGACGACTTCCCGGCCTTTAGCGTATCCCACGATTTTCACAGCACCTATTCATTCGCCACATGGGCGGCGACAATGAGTATTGTCTCCGGATTGGACACCGCCCAACCTCTGGGTTGTATTTCGGCCAACATCACACCAGATCTTGGCCCGAAACTGTCAGGTGCGCTCCGGTACCTCCCAGCTGCGGTACTTGCGCTGGTGGCTGTTGCGACTGTCTTTGCCGCCACCTGCAGCCCCTGGGGGACGTCAAACATCTTTCGCTGGACGAGCAACTACGGGCGAGATGAAGACCAGCTGCGCCTAGTCACCCCTGGTTTCGGTGATTGTTTGCAGTACATCCAGTTCATCGTCCTAGCAGGCAGTCTCAGTCTAAACTACCCGGGTTACTTCCAGCCTGTGGTGAGCCAGGCCAGCTGGTCCCTCTTACTGTACAACCAGAGCTTCGTCAGTGGGCTCAATGGAACGCAGAGTCTCCAGGACGGCATTTACTTTGCCAATGGCACCTACGGTCTTACGAGAATGGGCCAGTATGTTGGCATGTCAAGAGATCGCGATGTCTGGGCGTGCATGGCCATCTTCATCCTTGTGCTTATTGGCATCGTTGTACTACTTACCCAGCTTGGTTTCATCGCGAGATGGGCTTACAGACGTTTCACCAACGACCAAAGCGGTGATCTCACCGGGAAGAACTGGCCGTTCACCTTCGGTAACATCGTCCGGGTCATCTTCAACTACTTCATGCTTCCCATAATTTGTCTATCACTGTTCCAATTGGTGGTGGCTGAACGATCGCCAGCTTCTGTCGTAGCCTCTGCCGTCATATTGTTAATCTTGGTTGCTGGATCAGCCATCTGGATCTTCTGGTTCATCTTCACAACACGCCCGCGCGCCCATCTTTTCGACGACCTACCAACAGTGTTGTCGTACGGCCCACTCTACAATACATACTCGGACGATGCGGCGCCTTTTGCATTCATCCCTGTATTACTTACAGTCATACGAGGTGTCGCCATTGGCGCCATTCAGCCTTCTGGAATTGCGCAGATTATTATGCTTGCTATCTGCGAAGTAATCCTAATCCTAACACTCCACGCTTTCAAGCCGTTCCAATCCAACACCTCGATGAACGCCTACCACACATTCTTTTCGGTCGTCCGGCTCGCATGCATAATGCTCATGGTGGCGTTCGTGCCTTCCTTGGGCGTCACAGAAGCACCCAAGGGCTGGATAGGCTACGCTATTCTCCTCCTTCACGCCATCGTCTTGGTATTTGGCTTCTTTCTCAACTCTTTGCAAACCATCATCGAGGTATGCGCCAGACTCGGGGGTGCGGGAGAAAATCAAAGAGGAGGATTGACCAAGGTGTTTGGGAAACGTCAGCTGTCCAAGCGGAACAAGCACCGGCACCAACGCAGCAGTCTCAACTCTAACGCAACGATGCTCAATCACGACGAAGGCAAGAGCATCGCATTGATGGATAGTAGATCCAGGAGCCTCTCTGTGAGCTCTGCAGTACTTCTCAACGGCCCTTACGATCGGGACAGCCAGCGTGCCAGTATGGGCTTTGAGGGCTTCAGTCAAGGTGACTACAGTGCCCATGGAGGTACCAGCCCGAACACACCCGGCGTTACTTCTCAGCCATTCAACTTCTTGGCTGGCAGCTCCACGCAAAGCTCACGACGTCCAACAATGGGTACTACTCTAGACGCAGCAGACCCCTACTACCGACCACCGCGACCTCGCAAGCATACTATGGACTCAATGACGCCCGGCGTGGCAGGCAGAAGGCCTTCAGAAGGTGCTGACATCGCGGACGCGCCCTACTCGGATGACGTGGATCTCGAAGCAGGTGATGTAGGGGATGGTCCGTCTCGAAACTCTGGAACGCCAGCTCCGGCATATCTGCGCATGAACAGGGATGATTCCGACCCGAATCTCGAGCGACGGAATAATACAGACTACTCTGTGCGAGAATCGGATTTCTACTACGGCCTCCGCGGACCCGCTCTGTCCTCACAGCCTACTAGAAAACTCAAGACTGGGCCGGCTGACCCAATGAGCCCTGTGTCTTCAGCAACTGGCTGGTTCAAGAGCCTGAACCTGATGGGTGGGAGGAAGAAGGAGAAGAGCAAGGGCTTTGAGGTTGTCAGAAGTACGCGGATGCCGCCCCAGATGATGGCGGTGGACGAAGATGAAGAGTCTCCAGAGCTGGCACAGGAGCCATACCGAGACAGCCCAGGGACGCCACCACGGGCTAGGGCACTGTCAGGTGGTGTTGCATCGGCTGGTGTACTTGCTGGAACACGGAGCAGATCATCTAGCAGTGGGTCGAATACGAGCGACGTCGAATTTGAGAGTGCGAACAGGATCTCCGCTATCGCGCCTGCTTTAGGTCCGATTGAGACCGGTGGAGGCATTGAGCTGCCGAGCAGAATCGGTTCGCGTGCGTCGCGGGCCACGCAAGGACGGGCGCCATCGAGTCGAGTGCCTTCGATACCGCGCAAGAACTCACGGCGTACAAGGTCAACAGATGCGGCGGTACTTCATGATCGGCTTTCGACAGTGATGGACTCATCCTCTCCACCGAACCCCCTGTTCCCTGCACAACCATCCAATCAGCACTTGCAGCCCACTGCCAGCGGGCTGCCAATTCGCATGCCTTTCGGTTCCACCGAACCGTCGCCGTCACCCGAGCGCTCTCCCGCACACTCGGCAACATCTAGCCTGTTTCGAAACGACGGCATCAGCGACTTTGTTCCGCCACCGCCAATAGGGGCGCAAGACCACCCACTCAGCACTGGATATGTGCAGCACCACACCACCAAGGACAGCTTGCACAGCGACGGCTACGCCGCGGGCACTCATCTCGAAGCATCAGCCGAAATCGTTAATCGAAGCCGCAGCGGAAGCACGCAGCAAAGCGCACGGAGTCACCATTCGAAGTGAAGCGTCGATGTTCCCACTTCACCGTAATCTACAACAGTCATATGACGAATCTCTTTGCTGTACAGTCACAAAAAGCAGTCCTTTCCGGCGTTGGAATTTGGAGGAGTGATATATAGCATCGCGCGGCGTAGATGGGAACATATATGTGTTGGTTGGATCTAGCGACATTCTTTTTGTACATGTAGCGTAGCGATAAGAGCTGGCGATGGCTGGCACGTATATTGTAATGTGAATATTTGAGCACTTCCAAATTTTGAAACGATTGCTTGATGCTGTGAAAGCCTGCGGAGTGAGTTCCCGGCTGGTCTCCACAGTAACTTTAGCCTAGCGGCAGGGCGGGCTTGTTTGGGCATCGGTCACGATAGGGCATGTTATCGTCGGCGCCTGAGGCACGAGACATTCTTCACAAGCCGAGCCTCAGTCTCCAGCGGGCTTGGAGGACTGCTACGTGCTTGACATAGCCAGTTCTGGCATCTGCTTCTTGTTCTTGGACACTTGGATTGCGCTGGCACCTTTACTGACGCGGAAGTCGCGAATCGCCCCGCAACAACGAGGACCCACCTCCGGCTTCACCGCAACCGCGACGTTGTGCTTCAGTACGTGAGCGAGACCTCGCGGTCGTAAACTGGGGAAAGGACTAATAGAAACAGACAGACGCCCTTCTATCACTAGCTTTTCTAAGCACACACTCTCCTTGCGGCAACGAACAGCAGATGGTGGCGGCATGCGGCCGTGAGCTCCGATACCTCCACCGATCGCCCTTGCCCTCCTCACGCCTCGCTCCTTCACCACTCTTCGAATACGTCCATTTCTAGAAGGCAGTCATGACGCCAAACAATAGCACACAGCACGCGCCTTCCCCGTTTCCGCCGCGGCACTCGTCGCTCGACAACCACCGTCACAGCACCACATTACCAGCGGAAGCGGAGGCGAGTGAAGGATACACAAGGCCGGGCTACTCGCATGGCGTGGTAGCTTCACATTTACTGGCACGTGGGAGCGAGGCGGAAACGTGGATGGACTTCCTAGCGGACCAAAGCGGGAATGGAAGTAGTTCGACATCGGTCCCACCGGTGAATCCGCGCCCTGGCAGTAGTGAGAGACGACTGCCCAGGAGACCCTCACAGCACGACATCGACCGCACCGAATCGTCGTCCTCACGCAGCTCCGACCGCAAACGCCGCCTGACCACCGCTGACGTGCCTATGCGCCGCCCTTCGAGCATCAGAATGCACTCGACGACTCCGGGAACTTCAACCTCAGACCCCATCGTGCTCGACTCCTCGCCAGCACCCGCCTCTACGGAACGAGCACTGCCGCCGCTGCCTCCCCCACCACGTCCTCCGCCCCGCGACAACATCCAGCTGACTCGCAGGATGAGCGACATTGTACTGCCGCCATGGCAACCCGACGCTGACGTTTCCCAGTGCCCCGTGTGCGGGAGAACCTTCACGTTTTTGTATAGGAAGCATCACTGTAGGAAATGCGGCAGGGTTGTGTGCGCCACGTGCTCGCCGCACCGCATCACCATTCCGCGGCAGTACATTGTCCATCCGCCCTCAGACGGGTCGACCAACGTTATCGATCTCACCGGCGACGACGACACCACCATGTCTACTTTTGGCCCGTTCCGCAACCCAGCGCTCGGCGGAGGCGAAGAAGTGCGTGTGTGCAATCCGTGTGTACCTGATCCGAACTATGGCCCGCCGCCGCAGTACTCTTCTCCAAGTCTACCGAGCCCGTATACGAGCCAGTCCTCTTCGTCGTCTTCAAGGCTGCAGTTCCCACCCGGTCAGCCACCGCATCCACGTGCCCACCGCTCATCCTCCAGCGCGCACGACACTTCACGGCTAGCTCACGCCCAACCGCCACGTCTCCCGGATGTCTCACGCGACAGCAGGCGATCGAGCCATCACACATGGGTGCCACCGCTCCCCACTGGCCAACAGCCCTCTCGCCCATCCGACTTGATCTCACGCTACACCACGCCCCAGACCTTCTCCGCCTCGCACTCTGTCCTCAGCATGTTTCCCCGCCACGCACCCCCTCCACCCATACCCACACCTACGCGCCGCCAAATCGCCGAGGAAGACGAGTGCCCCATTTGCGGTGAGGAATTACCCCCGGCTTTCAACGAGTCCTTACGAACGCAACATATCGAAGAATGCATCGCACTGCACTCTGGTTCGCCCGCACCGCTAACGCATACAATCTCTGCGAGTTTACCGAACCCAGCTCGAGCGCGCGGTATGTCCGGTGTGGGTGAGAGCAGTAGTAGTCGGCAGGCAGTTGCCGCGCGCGGCATGTTCCCTTTTACCGCGACGGAGAAGGACTGCGTTGATGCGGATGGTAATGAGGAGGAGTGTGTGATTTGCTTTGAGGAGTATGGGGCTGGGGATAAGATGGCGCGGTTGGTGTGTTGGTGTAAATTTCATGAGGTAAGTCTGCGAATTGTGATGGAGTGATGGATGTGTGCTAATGTGGTGCAATAGAAGTGCATCAAGGAATGGTGGGATAAGAAAGGGCGGGGGGCGTGTCCGACGCATCAGCTGCATGAATGAGCGTATGCTGCTTTTTGGGCTGAAGGGACTTTGGATGGAAGGAAGGGAGTGGAAAGGCGTGGCGTTTATATGGTGATACCCTTCTTCATTCGTTCTCGCTTTTGTTCCTGGTTCACGTAGCGATGTTTAGCGTGGTATGAGTACGGCATATATGCTTTGCATTTTGATTTGGTTCTGGATCTGGTGATGGGTGTTAGTGGGAGTTGTGCGGCCTTGGGAAGGAGACTATGTGGATAGTGTGATGCGCTATCCAATCCAAGCCTATATATACTCGAGCTTCTGCCCTAATACCAATAACCCTCAAGTCAAATACGTCTAAAAGAAAACCTGTTTAGCTTACTCATCCATGCTTGTTTGCGTGTATGCAGTTTTTGTATGTCTGTATCCGTTTTTGTTCTGCGCCGTTCATGGTGTTGAGCATGGAGGCGTAAGAGAGAGAGAGAAATGACTTTGTACTAGGTGGATGGGTATACAATATAGCTGTAACGAGTTTGAAATTTTGTTGAGCTGACGGAACGGGCATCTGGGATCTGGGAATGTGTGGGTGGCGTGTGGATGGGTGGGGATGGATGGGATAGATTCTTGGTTTGGAGGAAAGGAATGGTGAAGTGGTGGAGGTCAAGGGACGGAGTGTGTAGGGAAGAGTTGTGCAGGAGGAAAGAGGAGAGGCGCTTTATGTGTAAGAGCAGAATAATACGGTCACGCAGGGTATTTTTGTGCGAGTACGAGGGGGAGTGAATAGTGCGATTCGTGACGCGAAGTTGAGCTGGTTTAGGGGCGCATTAAGTGGGTGGACTTAGTCTTTGTCGCGGTGCTGTGCTGTGCTGTGCTGTGCTGTGCTGTGCTGTGTCGTGTTATCTTATAATCGAAATACTGCGCATGACATATGAAGAGTTCAACGGTTAATATGAGAAGAACAAATGTAGAAAGGAATAATTGATGAGATATAAGCAAGCTCTGCGCCGAAACGCGAGCGCGATGGGGTGAGTAATAATGAAGTAATTAAGCTTGTTTCTTTGTTTTAGAGTGTTTGTTTGCGTGGCACTCTTCTCTCTGGTATCTTGCATATACCGAGCGGATGTTCTTCGTGTCTGGGACGTCTGCTATTTAGGTAAACTAGTAGAAAGCATACCTCGCTCTACTACACATGTAATCTCTTTTGCTAACCCTGTTCGATATGCTTTCATATGTATGACTAGTGGGGTTCGAATAGGGGCATGTATATTCACTGCAAGTAGGCACGAGGTTTCATTACAGCCTATCCCGTTAGAAATGATAATGAAGTAGCATTTGAAAGAAGCACGAAAAAATTGCTTGCTGTATATCGTGTTTCACAAGCTAGCCGTTAAGTGCTTAAACAGAGGGGAGTAAGAAAGGGACCCATGAATGCGATAGGTGAATAAAGTCCGTGGGAATGCGAGGTCTGGGCTCGGAAACCGATGCTTATGCGTTTATGCGCTTGTGAGTGCGTAATTGAGGAGAGATGAATACACCCTTATGGGTTTCGTGGGCGCAGAAATGCAGGCAAGAACACGAGATTGGGCGGGGAATTTGATGAGACGAAGTAAAGTGATGGAAGTGGCAAATAAATGCACGCTATTGTTAAGTACACGTACACGACTTCAGATTCGACGGTTTGTTAATCGCCATTTGAGTGATGCGCCAGTATGTTCATACAGGCTTACTATCTTACATCGTTCGAGGCAAAGAACAGCTTCTTTGTCAATTGCCTTGCGCCAAGTAGTTGGGTAGAGTGCTTATGTTGTGCTCGCGGTGAAGTCGTCAACGTAACGCAACACATTCATGCCAGCCGTACGAAGTACAAACTCGCCATATATACCGTAAAACACTCACCGTGGCTGTCGTAAGACGCTATCTGCCTTTGATAAGGCGCGTAGCAGATCAAACACACTTTGTCTGTCTTGATTCACACTTTTAGATACCTATGTTGTGTCGCAGTGAAATGGTAGCCTCCACTGTGTCCTCGACAGCGTACACTAAACGAACACCTCACGCTCTAGCCCCACGCTTTCAGCATCCCACATCACTTCTCCCATCTCAGATACAAATGCCCACATACAGCAACACCGTTCTTATCCCAATTCTACTCGTTAGCTCAGATACTCACTGACCCATGCTTGTCTCCTCCACACCAATAGCGCATTCCATGGGCAACACCCACATCCCAGTCGGACAGAAGAAGCGCAGGTAGGTACTCGGCGCTTCATCTCGTGCCAATGGCCGGTCGTGCGGAAGCTAGGCTAAGCTACTAGCAGACGGGTGTTGCGAATAGATTTGTTTCTGCTTCGGTAGCGACCTGTCTCGCTATCAGCTACGCTGCAGCGACTTCCATATCCGGATGTGTTGAGTACTTCCTCACAGGTGTAGGAGTGATGTGGTTGGGCGCTCTATCAACCAGACGCGTGGTCAGTGGCCGCAAACGTGACAGCAATCTCTTACTCATGGAAATGCTGACAATTGCTGCTGATCTGGCTGTGCTGAGGATCTGGAATCTTCCAGTGTCAATAAATGTGGTCGAAGAAGTAATTGAGTCATTGATCGACAGCGTAAGGTAGAATCGCGTCATAAACGTGGGAGTAAACGTGGGAATATACGCGGCAGCGGTGATAAGAAAGCCGCACGACCGGACGAACGGCGACTACAAGGTATCGAGACTCGCCTACCGTTCGCCTCCAAATTTCTTCTGCCTGGTATACACAATGACCGCATTCTTGCAAGAAACCATCTCAGCCTAGCGTTGTGCAACACAAGCTATGTCATTCCTCAGGGTCTCAAAAGCACGCCGGCTGATGTACCCGCGTCCATAATCTCAGGTGTGCTTCTTGCACCGTCGCTATGGAGACTGCTTGTCGGCGAGACAAAATGTCGAAGGAGATACGCAAGCAAGGTCTTTAGTCCTGTGGCTGTCGGGTGCAGCATCTTTCTCCACAAGCAGTGGCAGGCTTGTGCTACGCCGCTTTTGGGCGAGGTACAAAGATGTTCTGCATTGGGAAGTTAGTCATGTGTATGTCAGCTCAGCTCCTCGAAAATGTGACGTGTTAAGCGAAAGGAAGCATCTGGCCATGTGATAATATCAGGATCTGAGAATAGTCGGGAGGAGGATCCAGAACGTAAAAGCAACCAGCAACCAGCAAGCCCGGCCAGGAACACCTTTTCGTGCGTGAGATTAGTGATCGAATGACAAGTGAATCGTAGCCGGATGATCTCGTAGTGCAAGACACGCGATAGACGTGTCTCGTGGAGCCCCTGCTATGTAGATCGTAGTTCAATGACGGTCGCAAAAGCTCCCAGGCACGGGGATCATCACCATATAACCGAGCCGTTTGCATACCGCCAAACGAATTTGGAATACAAACGTGCGCGAGGACTCGATGACTATAACCCGTAATAGATCAGTAGCGTCTCGAGACGCAACCAAAAAATGAGGCTCAACGTGCAAGACCCCGTCATCCACATCCCCCAAACTCAATCGGCCAAGCCCCAGCCCTCGCTAATCTGCACTCGCAAGCCCCAAATGATCGCCGAGCAACCCTGAGCCAATACGCACTGCAACACCCGCAGGAAGTGATCTCAGTTGCAGACGGGATCACTGGGCGTGTGGACCTGACCCAGCTGCTCAAGGAGGCGCTTGCTGCCGTGCAAGGTATCATGCCTTCACCGATGCGTTACTTTTTGCGCAGCCCTTTTCGCCGCCCTGGCTCGTATCCGAGCGCCTGTCACCCCAGTCTATCGGAACGGTTGCTTAGTGTGTATGCAGGATGAGATGAGATGAGCGTGCAAGGGGCGGGTAACCATTGATTAGAAATTGGGGAAAGGGCCGCGAGCGTGCCGGCCCGCGAGACATGCTTGCGCGAAAGAAAAGGAAGAGAACAATTCTACTTTCTACTCGATTGTAAACAAATCCTTCGGTGACCAAGTTATCGGAATCCCACGTGTGGTGTTTGACGGCGCTGATCGTCCTACCCGGAAAGCGCTAAAGCGGGTGATTGCACCGCGAGGCTGTGACGCCGATCTCTGGACCAGCCACCTAAACCAGATATGTGGGTGCGCGGGCGATATGACCAAAATGGGCGATCGTTCTTACGTACTGGATTCGAGGCATGAGGATAGGCGAGTTTGCTCGACGCTTGGTGATGTGTCATGTTGAAGTTATAGTTGTTGATGGCAAGAAGCAAGGGCAGGGAGGAGTGCGGCTGACTAATCGAGACATGACGACGTAAGGGAAGTGCAGAATGTAGATGCAACGGGAAAGAGTCGCGAGCAGTGATTTTGCATGTTTTCAAAGGTTGCATCGAGATCAATTGATGGGTATCTATGCCGAAGCTTACAAACACACTGCCTACAACCAAGTGCAGACGAAAAACAATAGCAGAACAACTTTACAAACGATAGTACTGTACAGATTCGCAGTGACTTTGTGCAAAAAATCCACATCTTAACCAGGCCCACTGCTTTCCAGCCAACGTCTCCAGTCATCCGCCGAGATCCCAGACGTAGTTGTTGCATGCGAGAGTTGCATCGGATAAGACGCAGCTGTTTGCGGCCCATCAAGTAGCAGCCCATGCATAACATTTGAGCTTCCTGCGGGTGCCCACGGTAACTGACTGCCCATGGACTGCGTCGTGCTATGTGAAAACTCTCCGAACGAAGCTTGATCAGATATGACCGGGAGCCTTGCGCGTGGCTGCGCATTCTCAGCTGTGAAGCGTGTGTTGATGCGGTGAGGCGCGCGCGATGCCGGCGGCGCAGCGGCTACCTGGGGGATCGAAGGACAAGAGTTGTGTCTCATCTGCGCGTCCAGCCCTTGACCCGGACGCTGAAACCTGCCCGTGTCGAGTATCGGAGCGGTGTTTGGCCCAGCCGCCACCGACAAATGGTTCCATGGTTTTTGATGATCTTCACGCAATTGTGCATGGCGAAAGTGAGGCGGATGATTTAGACCCTTGATGGAATTTGGACGGTTCTTAATTTGCTGCTGCGGCGGCGCTCGCGATGTCGGGACTGTGACACCGGGTGGCGGAGGATCGTCCATTGCTTGTGTCGCGTATCTCGTGGGAGCCGAGCGCATGGTCGTCGATCTCGGCAGGCCCTGCATGACTCCCGCGGGTCGAAAATCGTCAAGATTTTCGCCAGGAAGTGGCGACCTGATCGGACTACCAGACAATGTGGTATCGCCGAACATCTCCTGTTTTGCATGGAATCCAAGTGTTGGTTCATTCCCTTCAAAGTTCCAGGTGATTGGCGTAAAAGCTTCGGGTACGAAACCTTGCAGGCCAGAGTCTTCGAGGAGCAGCATTCCTGTGGCATTCATGACTGCGTCTCCACACATTGACCGTGATGCATGTGTTGCTTCACTCTGAACCCCCTGCATCTCGTTGTCCTGTGATCTTTCTGGCCTCGGAGGCCTTTGTGTTACAGCTTTTAGTTCTTGCAGCCCCCAACTGATTCTTTCAATCGCCATGCTCGCAAGCTTGTGAACGCCCTGAAGCTCTAGGAATATGAAATATGCCTTTTCGACATTTGCTACACTTGATGTAACTTCTCCAAGCTCAATGGCGTCAAGCAGTAACAACATACAGGCATTGAAAGCTTGTTGCGCCATGGTCCACGAAACGAGTGCAGCAGGTACGCGTTCGTAAAAGAAGACGAAGACATCGAGAATGTGCGTAGCAGAATCAATGACCAGATCGCGACCGCGGAGTGGCAGGTCTGCTGCTATCGGTGATGCTTGAGATGATGCGGTCATTCGGTTTATTGCTCTGAAAGTCGGTGTTGAAGCCTTCGAAAGGAGATTGTATGGCTGGATGTTAGACTTGTCGAGTCGCTGACGATTAAGAAGAACGATGTAGGTGTGTGTCTTGCAATAGTATACTGTAACGAGGTCAGCGCGCGTCATATATCGCATTTAGATAGCGCACCGGCGGCCATGGCATTCAAAGGCCATTCAGGAAGCTCTTTGCCCTCTGCAAGCCAAGACTCATCGAATTGTAAAGCCTCGGGCATGGTCTCAACTAGCGATCTGAACTCATCTGTCAACTCATCGATTCTGGCAGTGTTGAGTACATCACTGCTCAGAGCTCGTCTTGCAAGAACGGTGAAATGGTTTACAAAGTCGCCAAACCTCAGCATCTGGCGATCGGTGGTGAGCTCAAGTGGAGGTGGGCAATCCCCAATGCCGCTGATACCAAGAGGTCGGCCCAACGTCATCGAGTATTGCTCGTCCATGTGCAACATCCACCACCAGATAGTCTGTCGAGTGGAACATTCTCGCTGAGTTGGGGGAACGGGGTTGAGATGCTTGGGGTGACGATGTAACCCGATCGAGTGGGCCAAGCGGATCGTTGTGCCGAAAAGTGTCCACGCATCCAAGAACCGGCCGCTATTGGTGAGGTATGGCCCGATCATGATGAGAGCTTGTATACCCAATAGGGATGGCTTGTGCATGAATGATGCCAAGCGAAGTGCTTGCATAGCCGCCGCAACTAGCCATTGTCAGTAGCAAGATCATTTCCGCAATGCTGAACTTACTGTATATGTCGCCCTTTTGAAGTTCTTTAAGCATAGCTCCAGCCTCCCATCGATCCCCAGACCTGTCCCACACGCAGTGCTGACCACCCAAGGCTATCGCGGCAAAAAGAAGAGCAAGCATATCGGGACACATCTGAGCGTTCTTCTTGGCATCTTTCAGGAAGCGGTCGACTTCACTTTTGGTGGTCTCAAAAGGCACGTACGGAAAGGAGCATACACTGACTCGCTTTTCGAAAGCAGATAATCGCTTGTCCAATTCTTCTCCCTGCGGAAGACAACCGAGTAGCTTTGGGATGCATTCTTCGGCGTTGGCTGCGAACAGCGTCGGAAAGGGATAAGGTGTGGGAGTCTCCGGCGTGAACATGTCAGATCCTTTTGGCAACAGGTGCGCCAACGACGCAGATGTAGTGTTGATGTTCACATTGGCAAACTTCAAACCTGTTAGTCGTGTAAAATGCAAACTGAAAAGGCTGCCTACATCTTCGACAACATTGGCTAGCCCGGGGGAGCCAAAGTAGATGCTGTCTTGCCACTCGGAACCTTGGAAACGTTTCTGTTTTGTTCCACGACGCTTTTGTACTGCATTTGTTCTTTCACCCATATATGAGCCGGGAGACGGCGCAATGTCTGACTCATCCTCATCGATAGGTATCTGACTCGCGCGTAATTGTTCCTTTAGGCGCATGTTCTCGGCACGCAGCTTGCGCAATTCGTAAGATTGCTGAATTGGTGCGTAATCTCCCGCTTCCGCAACGAAATGGCACTCCTTTGGCTGCCCTCGAGCACAGCATGCTGAGCATGGCTTGGTTCGATCGCACTGTGTCGCGTTAGTCAAAATCAAGACACTATAGTTCATGTCTCATGGACCCTGCGATCGCAATGATGCAGGGAATGCTGAGTCGTACCTTGACCTTCCGCTCACGACACTTGGTGCAAGAAAGTAGCTGTCGTGGCTGTTGCACCTGCTGCCTCCTCTTGTTGCCATCGGGAGGACCGAGAGATTGATCATCAGACTTGAATTCACTTTCCCGATAATAGTCCGACATGATAGGGTACAGAGTCGCAATTTGACATCGGCGGATGATGAGGAGGAAAACACAGCGCAAATTGGACACCTGCAGAAAAACATGCGAGGATACTGCTGACAGACCGAAAAAAGCTGAACAATTGCATTAGAGAAGTCAGGAACGAATGTGGGCGTCGTCTTTTAAAGAAGGAATGGAAGGCGGAGCCGTGGTGAAGTGATGTCCGAATGATCGATCAATGAGATAACATTGGAAGCCTCATTCTCCAACTGTGTTCAATTTGGACCTCGATAGATGCGCTGAATTCGAGTGAAAGCCAGTCAGGGCTGACCAAGATTTCAAGAAACCAGATTGGTCGTGCTGCATCGCGTATGGCTGGAATATCAAAGAGTGGTCGTACCAGGATATCGCCAAGCAGTCAAAGGCATGTCGAGAAATCTACGCTACATGAAACTGTGCACAGATTTGGCACACACTTACCACGGTCCGATCCACTGGGTCATGGCCATGTGCCAACCGGATCGCTTGCCGATCTTGCTCTCATTCGGCTTCAGATCAACCGTGGGGTGCGTTGCTTGCAGTAAGCCATTGACGCCCTTGTTAAGTCTTGCGCCGTGGTGGCGCGTGGTGGCGCCTTGCGGCGCCTGCAGACCACTCTGTTGGTGCACATCCAGCTTTCGTCACTCTCGCCGATTACTACACATGCGCCGACGCCGCCGCTAATTGATCATTCGCTTTGCGAGCTCCTCTTTGATGGGAGCTGGAACATATGGTATTTGGAATGCTGCACGCCATCGGTTAATACCTGGCATATGGCTGTGCTCCCGTGCCGTGCCGTCGCAGGCACCGCCACGTACCACTACTGCGCGAACACGCCCAGTTCCGCGACCTTTGCGTTCGGCGCAGAAAGGGAATCCGGAAGATGCACTTCATGGAACCACGATCAAGCTGAGTCCACCCTTTCCGCAACAAGTATGTCACTCCATTTACAACCTCGCATCTCGTTGGCAATGTATCCTGCGGTTCACGTGGGGCAAGTGAAGCGTGACATCTGGATTCTGGCCGCCACACGCACCTCATGTGAAGATAGTCTTATTCGTAAGGAGCCAGACATGTGCTCCATGCGAGCCCTAGATCCATCCGACTGTGGCTCAGAAAAGGGAACGTGCGGCGTGAGCGACTTTGCCTCGATCTTGCGGCACTAGGTCGCGTTGCAGATGATCCCTTGCTCCAGCTATCAGTATTGAAGATATACAAGATCGCTATGTGTAAGTATCGCTATGTGTAAGTACTCCAACACGTCCTCGAATGGCGTGAGTCTGCGAGGTAGGTTGCCCTGCTTGTGGCATTGGAAAACGGTATGCGAATACTCCCTTGCTCCAGTGCTTGATATGAGGCTGCCTATACCAATGGATCTTCCCGCTGCAGCAGCCGAATGGGCTTCACGTACAGGTGGCGGGAAAACATATCTATGCGCTCGAGCCGAACTTCCCACTCATCACCGGCCTGAGCATCTGACAAGTCAATCATCAATGCCGGAAACCCGTATTCAGGAAGCACGCCTTGCACCAAGTTCGCAGTTCGTCCAATGCCTGTGCCTGTGTCCCGCGCCCAGAATCTAAATACCTCAGGGAGATCCGCCTCTTTGTAATAGAAGGCGCGGTGCAATGCCAGCATGCTCCAGTGCCTGACAGACATCCTTTTGGTGCTGCTGATGATTCGCTCCCGAGGCGAAAGCGTGACAATAGATTCCTGCATCTGGCGCTGGGTGAACGGAAGGATTCCGCGAGAGCCAGGCGCGACGAGGCCCAGACCGCTGGCCTTCTTGCCAATTTTGGCTTCATGCCGAATCGCCGCCTCGATCTGCCAATGGGCGATCATGTCGCTAAAGCGTCGAAGCGGGCTTGTCACTTTGACGTAGCCTGGAACTCCTATGATATTGTGGGAAAGAGGCGATGAGTGTGCGATCGCCCGACCTAGTGTCTTAAGGTATCGCGATGCCAAACCGTGGGGAACCTCGCTACCTTTCTCAATGAGCGGCATGACAAAGCGATCCCTGAGTTCTGCAGATGGTATTGTCTCGCTCTGTGGAGGTGAAACTGTACCCCGATACATGACAGGTATGCCACGCTCATTGCACCACGAAGCAGCCGTCGAACAGGCTAGCAGCATCATCTCTTCCACGATATTATCTGAGCTTACGCCAAAACTGATAAGACCTTTGGGTACGCGTTGAGTCAGCTCGATGATGGGATCTCCTCGCACGAGCCGAGATCGATCGGTTGAAGGTGGATGCCAGGCGATACGAGGTTGGTCAGTGTTTTGGAATACACGAACTGAATGGCCGAAATTGCCTATCCGAACACCGCCGGCCCTTCTGCGTGCACTCCACAGGGCTTTTGCCGCACTATAAAGATCCTGAAGATCCTTGAGCTCTTCGGCAGACAAGTTCGGCGGTTTGCTACTCTGTCCAATGACCGGAATATCGCCGCCAACGACTAGCCTGCGTGTCTCTTGGGCCGTCTGGGACGTCGATCCGCCAAGAAGTGAAGATACATCCGCCGGTGTGATGCTGATAATCTTCCGCACTATGCCTGGCTGGATCTTTGTTTCTAAGGCGTTGCCGTCTGCGTCTATCCTGGAGCTGAACGTAAGGACAGGTCGGTCGCGGTCCATGCTGAAGTAACCTTGCGTGGCCCAAGATGGCAACATTGGAAAATTTCTTTCTGGGGTATAAACCGTCTCTGTCATGTGAGCCGCAAGACCGGACAACGTGTGCGTTTTGTCAAAGAAGGCTGTTGGGTTTGCGACATGAACGTGCACCCAGAACTCCGTAGTACTTCCTTTGACCTGTTCAATAGAAATGCCATCGTCGATTTCCTGCGCGCCGGCATCATCGATGCAGTAGACAGTCGTTGTGCCCCAGTCGCGCCGGAGATGAGCCATAGAGTCTCGGAAATCGGGGTTCTTTTTGGTCTGTTCAGCTTTCGTATTGAGAAGCTCCAAGTTGCGCGAAAGGCGAACTGTCGGAAGCATGAGCTGTTCGTCATAAAGAGTACGGTTCTCGAAAGGAGTGACGACTCCAATCTCCTGCAGAAACAGCAAGCCAGTATGGCATCGAACCTCACTAGCGACAGCATCTGATAAGCCAGTGTTCTGAACGGTTCCTACTCCGTAGCATCCAGTTGCTGCGACAAGGCTTGCGCAGGCTGAGTGGAGGCCGCCGTTCCCCTCGAACTGTCTAGTAAGAACCCATGCCTGTAAGAAGTTGATGACCTGCTTGTCGGTGCTTGTGAAGGCTTCTCCCCATTGAAAGGAAAAGCCATTGGATTGTGATTTCAATGCCTGTCGAGATTTGCTTGGACCGACTGATCCATCGCTTGGATCACGGTCTTTGCGGCTGACAGCAATCAATCTTCGAGACTTCTCAAGAAAATCTTCGATATAGGTGGCTCCCTTGGACCGCTTTTGTGGAATTGTATTTGATTGATTCGCACAAGACGCCAGCCATTCTCGGTGCTCTCGGATCCATTCGTGCACGGTTTCAACAACCTGAACGTCGTTCTTGGGTCGAATGGCAAACACATTGGTCAGGCGATGACTACGCACATCGGACCTAAATCGAAACTCATTGTGGTTTAATGACTTCCGAACCGCAAGCAGTGCTGCCGGGGAAGATTTCCAGGCAGGGTCGTTCTGTCCTAGCAAAGTCTTGGCGATTTGCGCTAAAGTCATCATACGCGTTCGGTGAGGATCTGCGAGGACCGCATACGCGGTATCAAGAACAGGTGCATTCGTGCGATATATCTTCTCTGCTTCCTCGGTCATCTTCTGGAGAATGCTCTGCACCGGGGCAGCGATGTTGGTCGGAACCTGGACCTCGCCTTTGGGCACGGCCTTGGTGGGGTCCGTTGGGAGATAAGGCGTTAAGGGCTGTAGCATGGAGGGATTGATGCAGCCGGTGATGGCGAATGCGATGCGCCCGAGGATAGAGTGACACCACCGACCATTGACAGAGAAGAATTGGCTCTTGGTGTCGAACTGCTGCACAAAGACGGCCAGGACTGGTTCGCGCCCGGGTTGTGTCAGTTCCACTACATCGCCGGGCTTTAAAAAGAGACCAATTGTGATCAGCTCTTCACCGTCGTGCTCTTCGCTGGGGTCCCACTCTTTCTCGTTCACGTCCTCATCGGCCTTGAAACCTGAGTTGAGTTTCGACATGCCATTGTGTACATCTCCCTCTGCATTTTCGTGTGCCGGGTGATTCTCAAACGCTGAGAGGACTTCTTCGGTAGGGCCACCATACTGTTGCTGCCACTGGACCAGGTGGTGGCGGAGGGGCAATTCTGATGGGCGCGGAATGAGGGCTGGGTTGAAAGCCGGTGGTGAGCTGGTGGGTACTGTTCCAAGCTGATTGCGCTGTTTACAGGTCAGTAAGGTATTGTTCAATTATGGGTGGGCTGACATACGCTTCTGGTGATGTGTATTGCTCGCTGTGGCGGGTGCAAAGCTTTTGCTGAAGAGAGCGCATTGCGAGTTTGTATGCGTCGCACGCTGTGACGTTGATCTAGAATGCGCGATTGACACCGCCAGCAAATACTGCCTGAAGCACGCAGCGAAGGAGAATACATGGTGGGGCGAAATGTGAGTGATGAGGTCAGTTGCGATTTGGAAATACTCGGAAAGAGGTCGCGATACATATTTAGCGTTCGCGCTAAACGCAGCGCGACATCACATGTTCAACCATCAGCACATGGCAGCCCTGGAGTATAGGTACAACAATGATTGAGCGCTTGAACAACGGCAAACACAGGGTTCATCGCACGGAATGCATTCCTCAAATTCATCTACTGAACCGCAACGTTCTGTCAGCTTTCGTAAGATTGACTAACACTCAGGCACAAGCTTACATAAGGAAACCACGTACGCCTAGTTATACGATTTTCGCTCTGAAGCTTCCTTCTCTCTTACACCACAACACACGTCAAGGTATGTCCGCACCTCGCCCTTCCCACACTCCCACTTCAATGATGTTATCAATTTATAGCATGTATTATCCGACTGTCGCTTTGCGTCAGCCTGCGGAGACTCTTTTAAATCCTGATCGAAACAACCTTTGCGCTTCAATTACACGTCAATGTTGCAATGTTCACCGAGGCTGACAACAAACAGTAGTTCCGATGGCGTCATCTAAAGCTCCGGCTGGCCATTTCTCGATTCTGTACTTCGCCGCAGCGTCGACCTTCACGAAGAAGACAACGGAACACTTGCCGGCGCCGGTCAAGGCTCGCGACTTGTTCGATAGGCTGGAGGAGAGATACCCGGGCATCAAGCAGAAGGTGCTGGTTAGCTGTGCTGTGACTGTAAATCTGGAGTACGTGGACATTGGTGAGGCGGACTCGCATGATCTGGATAGAGAGATCAAGGAAGGCGACGAGGTCGCTGTCATACCGCCGGTGAGCTCCGGCTGAAAGGCGCGGACGTAATGCAGAGTGAAAGGAGGAATTGATTGTTTGATTCTATGATACATACCACATAGTGCATGCTTTGGATTGCCAATGTTACATATTTTCGGCTTCATTGGCATGTACGCTACGCAGAGACTCGTATGAGCTCAACAAAATTATCCAATACGTGATGGTGAATTGTATAGCTGTTCACGGCCAAAGCACAGCACAAGGATAGGTGTAAGCAGTCTCAAATGAGGTGAAAGAGTGGGTCTTGGCAATGATGACAAGGCTGAAACCGTTGGTGCTTCCAGGGCTGGCTGCCGGCGGCCGCACTCCAGCAACTCCACAGGCCGGAACACCGACCACCACCGACGCCGACATTGAGGCAGCATCATCAGAATGGCTGACCCTCAGATCGACCCACGTCTCTTCTCGTCGGCTCTGCAACCGCAAACGCAATCATACACAGCCGGGCCAACGCAACAGCAAAATGCCGGCCAGCATCCATACTACTCCGCGGTACAGCAACCCTCGCAGCTCTCACATGCGCCTCTTGATCCCGCCCTAAATCAGACGTCGCCCACGGGTCCTCAGGCGTCGCAAGATGAGGAGGATGACGAGGAGGGCGAAGACCACGATGTGCACGCGACGCCCGGGTCTGCCAAATCGCCCGGCGACATCAAACGGCCTCGGGCATGTGACTCTTGCCGAGGACTGAAGGTCCGCTGCGACCAAGACCGACCGGATATATCGTGCAAGCGATGCGCAAAGGCTGGACGCCCTTGGTGCGTATACCTTCGGCCTATAGTATTGCCGTATGACTGTACAGTTAACAATGTGAAGCATCACGACCCCACCGACTCGCAAGCGACAGAAGAAGGCCGACAGTCGAGTCGCTGAGCTTGAGCGCAAGATCGACGCACTCACTGCGACCCTACACGCGCAAAAGTCTGGCACGCCTGAGATCAGACACCATGGCGGTCTACCGCAGCACGAGGGCAACACGCCCGCGCATGCCATGACCGAGGGCGCCTTCCGCATGGGCACCCTCAGCCATGACTGGGATAATAACAGTACACCAAGTAGATACCCCAACATACCGCCTGGCTATGGTCCAGCCTCACAAGCCTTTCCGCGTGCCCCAGAAGCCAAACGAAGGAAGCTTGACGGCAACAGCCATGCCGTATGTCTTCGCATCTTAAATACTCGTGCCATGCTGACACGGTTAGACCATTCCAGAGGCCATGGACGCCATTCACCGTGATCTGGCAGAGCAACCAGAGATGAGGCGCAACGGTAACAGTCGCATTCAGGTCGACCACGGCCACATCGAGGGCCTCATCGACAACCTCATGACCCCTGATGTTGCTGAGCGCGTCTTCTCTCGCTATGTCAACGAGATATGTCCTCACTTTCCTGCCGTGCCGTTTGCACCGGGAACAACTGCGCGGGAGGTGCGCGAGAAGAAGCCACTATTGTTCCTGTCCATCCTCGCTGGGTCGTCACATGGTAGCGCCGAACAACTGGTGTCGCAGGAAGCACAGCGTGAGCTTACCAAGCTGCTCAAAGACCAACTCGCGGACATTATCTGGCGGAACGGCGAGAAGTCGATCGAAATCGTGCAAGCATTACAGGTAGCCGTGTTGTGGTATCGACCGCCGCTTCACTTCGAGCAGCACAACTTCTACATGATGGTCAACTGTGCAGCTGTCATGGCTCTTGATCTGGGCTTGGGTAGGAAAGCGACGCCCAACGTCATGAAGCTTTCGATTGGCCCCTTTCGCCGATATCACCCCAATTCAAGCAGCATCGAAGCGCGCCGGACATTTCTGGTCTGCTACTACTTGTGCATGAGCATCACGATGGTCCTCAGACGACCGATACTGTTACGGTGGACTAAGTACATGGAGGAGAGTGTCAAGATCTTGGAGACCTCGCAGGACGCACTCCCGTCAGACAAACTGCTCTGCCAACAAGTCAAGTTGGCACACGTTGGCGAGAAAATCTCTGTACAATTCTGCATGGACGATCCTTCTGTTGAGGTCTCAATAGCCGAGCCGAAGTCGGTTTACGCTTTGAAGATTTTCGCGACTGATCTTCAGAAATTGCGAGACGAGAACTCAGAGATGGGCGACCTCGATCGTGAGTACAAACCTCACCCCGGTCTTTCAAATACTAAAATGGTTTTAGCAACCCTGCGGCTTGGCGAACATGTAACGAATCTGTACCTACACGAGATTGCTCTTCACCAGAACCAAGGTGCAGCAGACTTACAGCCGCCATTTTTGCAAGAACCTACTGGTGGCGACGGTACAAAGACAGATGCGACGTCGATCGGCCCAGCTCATATTGGTGCGTTGGGAGAATGTCTGACTGCAACACACGGTATACTGGACACCATTCTGAGCGTTCACCTAGACGTTCTCCTGACTCTGCCCGTCATATTCTGTAAGTTCAAGCACCGTCAGAACCTTCCCAGTTCTAACCTTGTCGCAGGTGTTCGAGCTATTTACGCCATCGTCTGTCTCATGAAGATGTGGGTGGCCGTCACCAGCTCAACTGACGTTGGCGCCATCATCAAGAAGGAGGACCTGGAAATTGAAACGTACATTGAACAACTCGTGACCATGTTCAACGCCATAGTATCGCGCGACGCCCAGTCTCCGCACGGCAAGTTCTACTTCGTTGCGAAGCGACTGCAAGAGCGTTTTGCCAAGATCAAAGAAGGCGCCACGAAGTCAGACCAAGGCGAATCGGACTTTGAATCTCGTCGGCAATCTACCGAGGCAGCCACACGCCCGACTCGGCAATCTTCCATGGTGAACCAGACGCCGCTCCACCTACTCTCGGAGGTCGCTATGGGCAGCAGCAACAATGGCGCCTCACAGCAGCAAATTCAATCTCGCTCGCAGCAACAAGCGCAGGCCGCGCTTCAGGCTTCACAGCATAATCAGCAGTCCATGCAGCACAATTGGTATGCGAATATGCCGCCTCAGCAGCAGCTGGATCAGATGGCTCTTCCGCAGGCAAATTTCGACATCAACTTCGACTTTACGCAGTTTGATCTCGGCACTGGATCGGACGCAGATTTGTCGGCGTTGTTCATCCCGGATGCAGTGATGTGGAACGTGGCCCCAACGGATCCGAACATCTATGGTGGGTATTAATCGGCCCCTCTTACGAGTAAATCGCTCGTGGGTGGTGTATTAGAGCGCATCCGATCAGGAGTCAGGACGGGCATACGGCGTTGATTCGCGACATCATGTCCTACGAGCATGTTGCGTGAGTACTTTGACTAGTTCTTTAACAGATACCACAGTGATTTTGAATACTGATTACCCCTTTGATTCCACCGTCTCTTTCAAAATATAGCCACCGCATTCGCCGGACTTGCTACTCCACCGGGTATCTTATACTCGCATTAGCCTTCTCTCCTGTTCCCATCTCCATCTCACACACTTACCTTCAACGGCATACTCTGCAAGAAAAACGTCCACCTCCCCTCCCTCTCACAATGCGCCGCCAACTCTTCCAAATCAAACAGCTCCCCAATCGGCATCCCCCACCCCGCAAGACACCACTGGTGTATACTCACATCCGGCTCATTATAACTCCCCGTCGCAGGGCCCCTCTCAAACCCCGCGGCATCAGATGCAATGGCTGCGAACTGGCACTCCCAGAGCCACCGCAGACTCTCCCTAGTGGCCTCAAGACCCAAGAGGCCGCCGGGCTCGCGCGTCGGAAAGTCGTGTTTCTCTTGGGACGTGAGCTTGGCATACGCGGATGTGAAGCCGATGCGTATAAACAGGATATCCCCGGGCCGGAAAGTAATCCCGTGTTCCGCAATAATGGCTTTTAAATGGGAAAGCTCCACGGCGCCAGTCGCGAATGGCGATAAATGTATACCGTTTCGTTGCGCCCACGCGAACCAATCCAAAAGCACGCCGCGCCCCGTAATACCACCACTCTGCGCAAAAGCTAAAACACCCAATCAACACTTCTTCCCACACAACATCCAATCACGCATACCGTCAATCCCCAGTACCCCTCCTCCCGCTTCAAACTCCCCTTGCTCATGCCCATTATAAAACTTCCTAGACGTCTGATACGCATAGTGCCGAAAGCCGTCCCACTGCGTACTACTCTGCGTATTCAAGCACACTTCGTCGTCGTTCATTGCCATGGGCGCCTTGTTGAGGATGGCGTGGTGGAAGCGGCGGCGGGAGAAGGCGGGGTGGGAGGGGGTGTCGAGGGGGAGGTCGAGGGAGATGCGGTGGCCGGAGCGGATTTCGTGGGCGGCGGTGGTGATGCGGGTGGGGGTTATGAGGTTTAGGGTGCCGAGGTGGTTGGTGGGGGGGAAGAGGCCTGGTGGGGTGTTAGTTGGGGGTTGGGATGGGGTTTGTGGGAGTAGTGCGGGTGATGGTCTTTGAGTGGCTAGGTGTAGGAACTGCTATGTTGTGTGTGTGCTGTGCTGATAGGATTGGCTGGATGAGTATATTTGTGCTGTGGGACTAGAGGAGGCTGAATAGCTTCACGTTGTGAACAGGCCAGACGCCAAGTAGCCAGTCGGAGATTTATCGCCTGCAGTATGCTTGTAGGTGTATTGGGAGGATTACTGACCCCATGCGTTCCCTGGCGGTCCGGCTGGATCGAGAGGGAGGGAAGAGAATGGAGGGAGGGTTGGTTTGTCGGACATGTTGAGTACCTAGCTGATATTTTGGTTCGGCGGGCGCACTCCGACAAATCTTTACGTTGATAGACGACAATTACTTGGCTTCTAAACATTAATTGTGCTGCTTCTTTTGCGATGATGTCCATCTTGCCAACGGAACTAGACACCCGAGATCTCGGTCAATGTTGCCCCTGCGATGTCGGAATCGACATGTCACATGACAGTGAAGCAAGCAATCATCCTTGTGCAGAACTTCGCGTAACAAAGCTTTTCCAAGAAGGATTCTCAAGCTTGACCGTACGTTGTTGGCAATGGCTCATGATTGGTGTGAGTGTATATCTTCCCCGCAAGCAGCATCGCGCGGGGCGGCGACGTTATTCCACGGGAAAAGCGCTTTGGCAGCGACCATGGATTTCAGGCTCGGGTATCGCAATATGGGGATTTGATCCACATTACACATGGCTCGTGTGAGCATGTGGTTGAAATCCGGGGTTGTGTTTCCTGCTGGGCTAGGCGATGGTACCTGCATTCAGGTATATACTTCATGTATGTTTCCGTGCCATAGCTTGGGTACAACTTGCATTCAGCGGCAGACCATAGCAAAGTCTTAGACCTTTGAAATGCGCAATTTCCTCAGTCTCAAAGAGCGGCCGGGCGAAGAGGCACCGAAGGAAGTGTACGGATGGAGACCCTACGCGCTGTCATTTTCAGCATCATGGGTTAGTCTCGTATATTCTAGGTAACGATCTGATACGATCTAACATTTCTCATAGGCATCAGCAATGTACGGCTACGACAGCGCGTTCATTGGCGGCACGTTGAATCTGCCTTCTTTTCAACGCACTTTTGGCCTGGCTACAGCAAGTAGTGCTGCCAAAGCCGATCTCTCCTCCAACATTGTCTCGACTTTCCAAGGCGGTGCGTTCTTTGGCTCTGCGATTGGTTCCCTCCTCGCCGAGCGGTTCGGTCGCAAGCCCGTACTCCTCTTGGCCGCCTGCATCTTCATCATCGGGGCTGCCTTGCAAATGATCGGGAGATTGGATTTGCTGTATGCAGGCCGTGTCTTTACGGGATGGGCAGTGGGCAGCAGTGCGATGATCCTACCAATTTACGTCTCCGAATGCTCGCCTGCACTCATTCGAGGGAGACTGGTTGGCGTCTTCGAGGTTTCGTTGCAATTGGCCCTCGTCTTTGGGTTCTGGGTCAATTACGGCGTCAATCAGAACATCTCGCCGGATACAGACAAGCAATGGCACATTCCAGTGGCTATTCAGTTTGTTCCTGCCGGGCTGTTGATCATCTGCATGGCTCCGATGATTGAGAGCCCGCGATGGCTGGTGAGCAAAGGCAAGACTCAGCAAGCTGTTAAAGCTCTGTCCTGGGTCCGTAATCTACCCGAAGACCACGCCTGGATCCAACATGAGATTGCGCTGGTGCAAACTGCAGTCGAAGGCGAGATTGCATCAACTGGAATGTCTCGCTCGTGGAAGCAAATCGGGAAAGAACTGTTCTCGAAAGGTGTGAGGAACAGAATCATCATCTCCTTCACGATGATGGTCTTCCAGAATTTCACTGGGTAGGTCTTCGCCCTCTTCACTTCTGCCGTGGGTACGCTCATCTCAGACAGGATCAACGCCATCAACTACTATTCACCTACCATCTTCAACTCCATCGGTTTTACGGGGAGATCCAATGGGCTCCTAGCTACCGGAATTTTTGGAATAGTCAAGATGCTCGCTACTATCCTTTATGCCGCCGTGTTGGTCGACAAAGTCGGGCGTCGGAACTTACTCTTGATCGGAGGTGTCGGAGCGGGCGTGAGTATGTTCTATCTCGCCGGCTACTCTCAGATATCTGGATCTTTTGAACGCACTCCACCCTTGGACTCAGGAGCACGAACAGCTGTCGCAATGGTGTACATATACGCACTATTCTACGGCTTCAGCTGGAACGGCATTCCCTGGTTGTTCTGTTCGGAGGTGTTACCCACACGCGTCAGGACCGCCGGCATGGCGTTTTGTGTCTGCATCCAGTGGCTGACGCAATTCGTGGTCGTGTACTCACTGCCGTACATGGTTCTCGGTATCAAGTACGGCACGTTCCTCTTCTTCGGCGCGTGCACTGTCCTCGCGGTATTGTTCGCATACCTTTTTGTACCCGAGACGAAAAATGTGCAGCTGGAAGACATGGACCTTTTGTTTGGGCCGGATGTATCGATTGTCGCGAAGAAAGCGAGGAAGAATTATGAGAATGCGCGGGATGCGCGTGCGATGGTTCTGCAGGAAAAATGTTCGCAGGTGCCTGGCCCGCACGAGCCTAGCGCTACCTTAGCTTAGACTAGCGTTATTCTGCTCCTTATATAAGCCTCTATAGCCTTACAAATTTATTACTAGTTTGCCTACTTTCTTACCTTATTAGTTTTAAAAAGGCTAGAGTCGCGTATGTTGAAAAGGCTTGATCTAGTGGATAGCGACAGGTACCTACGAAGGACTTCGTAGTGTTCGAGTCAACAACTTTGGCGTTCAGTGCGTCCTGAAGGTTGGTACAATGGATACGAGCACCTTCGTATCAGACCCTGCCACGATTTCTAGGTAAACCAAGTTACTTTTCATGAACAAGAAAAAGGGTTGATGCATGAACGATAACAATCCCTTCAGTAATTGGGGTCGTTCTGGTATCATGGTCGCATGGACCGTGAAAGCTGGCAGGAATTTGGCCGCTGAAGCCGACGAGACAGTGAAAGTTGGTATGCCACGCCTCGAGGCGTAAACGAGCAGCCATCGTGGCCTCTGGTAAGCTCTTGCTAAACATAGACGTGATGACTTGACGCCAAATGCACGCTTGTGCGAATGTGCGATTGATGGAGCTTTATCATGACGTCGCTTGCGCACATCGGAGATAAGCAACTCCACGCGTTACGCGAAGCGTACAAAGGTACAACTGTGCAACACGAAGTTGGGCTTGTTGTCCAATCGACGAACTACAGGTCAGCCACTCTTCGTCCACGCTAATCATGTAATGAGCTTTACGACGCATGGCGCGGCGACTCCGCCCAAGCAGAGAAGCAGAGAAGTAAGCCAGCTTACCTTTGAGTTTGAACACCGGGTTTAGCGAGGTTGTAATTGTGTAAGGCCGCCAGGACCATGCGGAGACAATAGCACGAATCCGGATTTCATTGAGCAGAATCATGTAGGCAATGGAGGTAAGGAGCATGAGCGCCATATAAAGAGGTGGTTGACTCCTTCCATCGCACTCTGCACAGTCACAGCGCCTTCCCAATCCTCGACAATTACGGAGAACCACAACACGTACCCGTACTTCATACCTTATGTCCAACCTCCTCTCCAAATTGCACCTTCACTCCTCCAAGTCCACTACGATGTTTGCTTCCACCGATCAACTACTCGCTGGCAAAATCGCCCTCATCACCGGTGCTTCGAAAGGCATCGGCGCCGCAACAGCCCTCGAACTCGCGTCCCATGGCGCCAAAGTCGTAATCAATTACTCCTCAGACGCCGCTCCCGCCGAGGCGCTCGTCAAGCAGATTGGCGCTGGACAAGCCATCGCCATAAAAGCCAACGCCGGCTCAATCCCAGAGATTGAACGACTCGTCAAAGAAACCGTGGCCTGGGGCGGCAAGATCGATATCCTGATCCCCAACGCCGGCGCCGCCATCATGGCCACAGTGGAACAGACCACCGAGGAAGACTTCACACGCACATACGACATCAACGTCAAAGGCCCGTACTTCCTCGTTCAAAAAGCACTCCCACACCTCGCGACAGGCTCTCACGTCGTGCTCTTGTCAACTTCTCTCTGCGCTTCATCAACCATCACGCCCAACTATCTCTTGTATACCTCGTCGAAGGGCGCTATCGAGCAAATGACACGCATTTTGGCCAAGGATCTGGGTACGAGGGGCATCAATGTCAATGCTGTAGCGCCTGGGCCGACAGGCACGGATCTGTTCTACAAGGGAAAATCGGATGAGTTAGTGAAGACGATTGCGTCGAGCAATCCGTTTAAGAGATTGGGAACGCCGGAAGAGATTGCGAAGGCGATTGTGTTTTTATGCGGGGATGGCGGAAGTTGGGTGAGTGGGCAGATTCTGAGGGTGAATGGCGGTATGACCGTTGGATAGTTCGAAAACACATACTAGGTGGTAGTGCGATCCCGACCAGAAGTCTATTGAAACTTTATCTAGTGTTCGATCAGTTTTTGTTTAGCCGTTCGTTGATGCAATGCAATGTCATCCTTGCATGCACTGCCCCACTATGCTCGAGCTGTTGCCGACATGTCTTTTCTGACCACACACACCAACGATACACCACCCGCAAAGTCTGATCCAATAAAGCTTCAACCAGATGCGAACACTATGACGAATGCCAGCTTCAGATACGAACCCCTCAACGATGCTAGCTCAAATATCCGTGTTTTGCATCTCAGCTCTGTACTTTCCAGTGATGGCATTATTCAATGCACACTTGTCCACGCAACAACAAGCACGCGCTACGCATGTTTATCCTATCGATGGGGAGAAGAAGGTGCGCAGCAGCAGAATTCCATATCGATAAATGGCACAAACTTCACAGTTCGCGACAATCTTTTCCAGTTTCTGAGCACAATGCGCACCACAGCACCACCTGAACACGCCATATTCGATCCACTGATGGGCTACTGGATCGATGCTATTTCAATCAATCAAAACGATGGGTCCGAGAAAAACAGACAAGTAGCGCGAATGGGCCCCATATACGAGCAAGCAGAGTATGTACACGTCTGGCTCGGCACAGCGCCAAATATAGGACTCATACGTTCGTTGTTAAGGCCCACATAATGGAATGCGGTTTGAGCCTTGGTGTGCGCGTATTGGTTGCCATGCGGGTTACATCAAGCGACACATTCACTTCAACGAGTACTGGTCACGAACTTGGATCGTTCAAGAAGTCATGCTTGTGCGGCGCGTGGTGATTTCTTTGGACTCCCAATGCTTTCAGTTATCGGATCTTCTTGACCGACTTCGTGTCCATCACAGAGATTTAGAGTCCAGTTTGAGTTGGAAAAACACCCCATTGGAGCGGATCGCAGTCCGTGAGCAAAGCTGGGTTTCGATCCGTGGACAGTCACTCATCAATATACTTGCTCGATTCCACAAGCAGAAGTGCAGTTTGGTGCACGATCGCGTTTACGCTCTGCTGTCTTTATGCGAACAATACCATTGTCTCTTGGTCAACTATGCAGTATCCAGGAAAGAGCTAGCGTACGCGATTTTAGCATCCCAACAGTTCAAGTTCTGTTTCTGTTCGGTCGCTGTTGTCGTGCGATGCTTGAATATCCGGAACGACCTTTTAGCGCGAGAAATACGAGATGGCCGAGACATCATGCTCGACATACAACTCTCCCAAGTCGCATTGTGGCCCTCTTTTCGAAAGCCATCGAACATAGAGCTTGTACACGTCCCAACACAAACGTACTACTGGCCGCGACCATACGAAGATCGTTTCAAGAGATGCGTTGATGGCTTCATGGCGCTACTGTCTGAAAAGATCAGTTCGAACGATACGTTGCGGTGCTATGTGATCTCGATCAATGGGGAGATTAGTCGCCCTGCACTCGGTGGGATTATAAGTGACTGTTGTTTCCTTGACAATGGTAGAACATTGGACCCTGACGAGTGGTTTGAGGTAGCTCCGGGCTGGAGATTTCGCGTAGAAAATGCGGATGATAATGTCTGTACCGTCCGTACATTGCTCGGGTCTCTAGCAGCTCCGCTTCCACAGGCAGTGAGCTTATGCTACGAATCTAACACACGCATTTGGAAGCCCAGCGAGTCGCCGATCGACCACATTCAAGTGGTGTATGGTTGATGGAAGCATGGAACCAACGCAAACTGTTCGTAAAGCTGTCTGCGTCAAAGTCTGTATTTCCAATGCGGTTGTAAACTCAAATATTTCGGCACTCAGTTCCGACCATGATGTCCTCGATCATCCTTGCGACTTTTCCGGCGACCAATTCACTATGATCTATGCGCGGTAAGTAGGTGCCGGGAATACTAGTGCAATGATATACATACGTTCTTCAAAACCATGAGGCATTCCGTTATCATCGACGAATGTCTCTACCTTCCAAGCATACTTGTCTCGTATACCTTCGGCTGTGATCAAGTCGTGTCGACCACCGCTCGAAACCCAGCCATCCTTGTTATGTCAATTCTCTTCCCAGTCTGGACGTGGGTAGTAAGCTTACACTTTTTGCAAAGTAAAATTTCAGCTCAACAGACTTGCTATTCGGCATGTCGGAAGAGCGCACTATCGAGTCTTTCCAGAAATCTCCTTGAGACACACGACTCAAGTCTCTAAGCATACAAGCCGTCTGCTGTACCGCATGTGGACTTTTTACCAGTTCAGAAAAGGCCTGCGCAATATGTGGTGGCGCTCGGCCAACCGTCCGACTGATCCAAGCCAATGCTGAAAGGGGAAGCCAGAAGGTCAGAATCTTGATAAGCATACCTAATACGGCCGGAAAAGCTGGAAGTCCAGTAACAAACTAGCTGAAGTGTCAGAAACATAGCTAAAGGGGGGCTGGTGCGCAGGTACCTTCGCTATTGAGTCGTTCGCTGCATCTGCAAGTGTAGTGACCGGAGCACATATCAAGATGGCTCCTGTCACATCCAAATCCAGGAAGCCTTCAGAACGCTCAGCTTGTCGCCTCAAAATTTTGTGGGTGATGTATGTCCCGATCGAGTGCGCTACAAGAATGACCTTCGGCCGTCCAGAATGCTCATTGCGCGAAGCAACATCAACCTTCTCTTTGAACGCGACCTGAATCTGTCTTTCCACGTTTCGGACCTGGGATTCAAGCGATGCCGGCAACTTCATGTTGTCCAAAGGTCCCCGCTTCAGTCGAAAGCCAGGTAATGTATAACCGCCAACGTGGGCCGAAATTTTGTGCTGAACCAACGCTTTGTCGAGCAACTTGGAAAGCTTCGAGAGAAAGGGCTGATAGTATGTCATGATACATGGGTTACCAGGAATCATATAAACCATGTACTGCTCGCTGGCAATGCCAGTAGTTGCCGATTCATACCATAAGTCTTGTGATGATGGAAAGGATTGGTGTTCAGAGAGCTTATTTGGCTCAGCCATAGTGTGAGAATAGCGGTAAAAATGCTTGGAAAGGTTCTTCTCCCTGCTTTCCTTGCTGAACGTGCATCGAAATGCTTTTGAGAAGTAGTTGGTGAGGCTGAACATGCGATGTTATACCCGTGAGTGGGGAACTGTCTAGGATATGTTAGGTCTAGTGGACGGGCCAATTTCAAGCCACTGGACCGGCTGAACAAACTCGCCGATGCCGTCTGAAGCATGCCGACTCTCACGTAAACAACGCGTTGAGCGTGTTACCCAAACTTATGGTGAAACATGGCTGAGCGTACAGTGCCCAATGGATAGCGAAAAGATGGTTCGAAATCAGTAAACCAGGACTACTAAAAACTGAACTTCTCCCGCTCCAACCACGCCTCAAGGCTGGTCAACTCACCCTTCGCTTGACTGGCTGCCCATGTCACCAACTCTTTCATGTCCGGCCCATAGTAACCATAATCTCTGTTGAGCACCCACATCTCGTACAACTGCTCCCTCATACCTTCTGGCAAGAAGCCCTTGTACATCTCATCCGGTATCTGTTGGTACTTTACAGTTTTGCCGGTGACCTTCGATATGATTTCGCAAGCCTGAGGTAGGGTATACAGGCCTTGAGCAGCCGTGAAGAACTTGCCAGCATATTTTTCCGGCTCAGCTAAGATAGCGCCAGTCCATTTCCCGGTATCCGTGATGTCGATGAAGGGGACTTGAGTGGTAGGATTGATGATCGATGCAATGGCATACGTGCCATCGCCTGTATGGCTCGGACGCGGTACCATATGTGTGGTGAAGTTCTGCATGAACGATCCTGGGGCAAAGAACGCGCTCTTGACCGGTAAACTCCTGATGTACTCCTCGATTTCGGCCTTATCGTCGAAGTGCTCCACGTTCTTGAGCTTGCCGTTGGAGATCTTGTACGGGTGCGACATAGAACTGAAGATGATGTACTTCACTCCTTCTTTCAGCGCTGCACTGCAGATGTCTTTTGCCTGTCGAGTCTCGATCTCTCGGCTGTTGCCTTGGTATTGCGTTGCAGTCATGAAGAAGAGATATCCGACGCCTTTCAAAGCTGCGGGAAGAGATGAAGGATCGTCGAGGTCCGCTTGAACGAGCTCAGCGCCCTCGGATTCAAGCTCTTTCATCTTAGGATTCGTGATGTCGCGGGAAACAGCGCGTACCGAGTACCGTTGGGAGAGATCTGCATCGGCAAGGACAAAGTGCGCGGTCGAGTTACCCTGATTGCCAGAGGCTCCAAAGACAGCGAGAAGAGACTTGGGCATCGTGGTTTTCGTCGTGGTGAGTGTTGCAAGTAATCGGTTCGCGTGTGGATGAGGCTACTTGTTCGTAGATTAAGGTTATCGAAACCTTGCAACTTAGTGATAGCTGCGTTCAGTGCTGCTCTTATATAGACGTAATAAATACATGACCACATGCATAGACGCTGCTTTGCTTGTTGTACTGCAGGAGTCGGGCAGCTTCTAAACGCCGTCACACCGACACCGGAGATTGGTGGACTTAAGAGGCAGAAACCATGATATCAGGTATGCAGAATTACACCACCGAAATTGTCGCAGCTAGGTATTAGGAATTGGCTCGCGGTAACTACGGTAAGGCGTCATTACAGAATGCGTTACGCTGTGTAGTGGGTTTCGGAGATCGAGGAGATGAATGAGGAGATGATGACGCCGTTCCGACCAGTGATCGGCGGCTTCAAAGCAAGCAAGCGCCTCGCGAAGACCTCCAACCACCTACTGTGGTAACCACCTGACATTCGAGATCATGGTATATCGTATCCCGCACCAATCTTTGCGCCATTACCCTATCGCCTTGGGTTTTTCGAGCTTCAGATGGACGAAATGACTGCGTGCGCGACCGTGCCAACACGGCTCTAGGCGTGCAGAATCGTTCTCCAGCCTCAACAACTTCTCGCCATTCGGCTCCAGATTTACATCCTGCCGCTGATGAGTGCGCAAGATTGTCTTTCTCGGGTTAAGCATCGTGAAGAAAAGCCCAGGGACCGGAACGCAAAGCCTGTTTGAGAAAGTGCGGCTGAGGCCAGGGTACTGGTAACATCGTCGAGTGCGTTGGACGTCGCCCACAATGACCGGTCAAGTATTGCACAAGGCTCAGACATTGTAACCCTAATCATCCAAGATGGAATGTCACTATTGCGAATACGAAGTGCGACCACCACACAGCTGATGGCGGGGGTGGCTGAGAGCAAAGCGCTCTATCCCTCATGTAGGCTGCAGGATCTCACACAAGGAAAGCAATCTCGTCGTACTTCACCGTTGTGTTCTTACCAGCCACGATGGAGTCTTCCGCCAGTACATTTCGTTATCGGCCACTCGAACCCGAGTCAGATGGCATCCGCGTGGTCACAATAGAGCCAGGTGTCTTCTTTGACAGTCCTATTCGCTGCACACTCGCGAATGTCGACCTCAACACCACTCCGCATTTCGAAGCACTTTCATACGTATGGGGAGATGCAAGTATCACACTACCCATTCAGCTCGAAACCGACGCGTCCTTTCCGGTGACCAAGAACCTCGAGCGCGTCCTTCGCTATCTACGCCTGGATGACTCTCCTCGAACACTCTGGATTGACGCTATAAGCATAGATCAACAAAATGTACCCGAGCGAAACGAGCAAGTGCAGAAAATGGCCAGGATATACGAGTCGGCCAGCAAAGTACTGCTGTGGGTGGGCGAAGAAGACGACGTAGGAAACTCTGGTCATCCATCGCCGATCCCTATCCAGCATATCTTTGCATATTTAGACACAGTTACAGCGATAGTCAATAGAGTCCAAGGTACCCCAATGCCAGCTGAGTGCTATCAATATGATCCGTATGAGCAGCAGTGGGAGGCAGGCCTACAGATTTTCGAGAGCCGGGCGTGGTTCAAGCGCCTATGGTGAATTCCATCACTTGAACCTCCCATGCGCCGCGTTTGTTGACTGTGCTACAGGATCGTGCAAGAAGCGGTGCTGAATCCAAACACCGATATCATATGTGGCTGCTGCTCCATGTCCTGGGAGCACTTCGGCATCGGCTTCATGATGCTCGCGCGAGCCATCGTCGGCCGCATGACCGACTCTCCCAAAATCGATCATCGCTTCCGGCTCATGAGCCGGCTTGACGAAGTCCGCATGTGGGCTGATACCTGGAGAGGAAAACACAAACACGCCTCCATCCACGTGCTCGATCGCATCGGCATGCTCCTGTTTCTTCTGAACGGCGACTTTGACAGCACAGACCCGAGGGACAGACTGTATGCCATCCTCGGCATATCGGGAGCTGGAGCGTCTTTGGCACAGTGGCCTGGACTGACCGTGTCGTACGAGAAGACCATGACGGAGGTCTTCCGGGATCTTGCAATCACGATTATGGAGGACCGCAAGGTATTGGCTATTCTTGCAGGGTACGACCTTAAATGGAGGCATTCGAAAGCTTTGAGCGATAAGCCATCGTGGGTACCGACGTGGGGATTCGAGGATTACTGCAACTTGAGAGAGATGGCGCTTAACCGCGTTGGAGATACTACGGGCTTGCGAGCTATCGTGAGATTCTCGGAAGATAGAAACACGCTTTTTGCTCATGGCATCGAAGTCGGACGCATCGCAGTCATCGGGCCACAATTTATCGGCGGAGTCGGACGTGAAGTCGAACTAGGTGCTCAGTTCAAGGAGTGGGAGGCGCAGATGCTAGGCACAGCAACAGTCTTGAAAAGATACGACTCTTCGGCGCTAGCGGTGCAAGCTTGGAAGACAGCTTTGACACACGCATGGGACGGGATGCACATGTCCGCCGACGACCTTTGCTACGAGTATCTGATGGGCCGCAATACAGAGGATATCCCTTGGCACACGGATTACTGGCGGAGAGTACTTGCACTTCCTGCGTACTTGGAGAACGCACCAAAGAGGTTCGAGCATAAACGACCACTGATCTTGGATACGGGAGAGATCAGTATGGCGGAGGGTGTAGATGACGTTCGGTTGGATGATGTGTTGATCTTGTTTCGAGGCGCGCCTTTTCCGTTCATACTCAGGCAAGAAGGGGATCACTATACTTTTCTGGGCAACTGCTTCTTGGAGGGTCGTATGAACATTCCTGGGGAAGAGGCTTTTGTTGATGCGAAGGAGTTTGCTGTTCGATGAGCGTTGTCCGTTTTTTGCTTCAAAAGAGAGAAGAGAAGGAGCGCGACCACTACACAGCATTACTTTGCGAGGTGATGTATCCTCGTGACACTACGCGAGAAGCCAACTTGAATGCATCCCTCCCCGATTTCACCATATTTCAAGTTATTCGAAAGTTTGTCTGAGCACTTCTTCGGCGCTAACCCGCCTGCGGGGTTTGAAGTCTTAGTGCTCACATCCATTACACTTCGGTTTCCTGCCATCCGCTCTATCAATCCACTCCACCAATCCACCTACATCGCAACTTTCCTATACTCTGCAGCATCACAATCGCAAACCAAAACCATGGCACCCAGCATAGTCCCCCAAGGCCCATGGACCACCAACCTAAACTGGGCCCTCCACGCCACACGCAACCACGAGATCCGCATCCCTTTCCACCACCACATACATCCAGAACCCATTCAACCTCCCATCCAAAACACCGAATTCACCCCATTCCTCCGCTTACCACTAGAGCTCCAACATCACATTTTGTCATTTAGTTCCAGTTCCACACTCTTCCAACTCATCCACGCCTCGCCCCACACCCGCACCCAAGCCCTCAAACTCTTCTGGTCCGACGCTACAGTGAAATACTACATCAAAGCCTCGTGGATCTTATCCGGTGGATATCCCGCTCACACGCACACTGATCTCGAGGCGCTGAAGTACATGCAGCACATCCACGTCGAGGCCGATTACATTCCGTCGCTGCTCTTTACTGGCTGGGAAGACGGTCAGCTTGTGTTCGGTTACGCGGACGGCACGAAGCTCCCGAGTTACTATGCGGAGCAGCAGATTGAGAAGTTCTGGGCCACGCTGGTGCGGCGCTTTCCGCGCGTTGTGAGCGTCGTGCTGGGTGATACGGATTACGACGATGCTGATGCGGCGCCGCCGGAGCACTTGGTGCGTATGGCTCGGGGATGTCCAGCCAGTATCGAAGTGTTTGTATCGAGTTTTCAGACGCATACGCGCGACTGTGTGACGCGCTGTCTCTGGCGGCCTAGCAAAGACACTTCCATCCTCGTTGACGCCGCATATACACCACGCGTCGTATTCCCGCCCGTGAAGAAGCATCGCGGCCCAGTCGGTGCGTTCCAAAGCCTCGAGTACGGCTGGATCGATCACTGGGCGTACTTGTTCCATGCGCGCGAAGTACTAGCCATTCAGGCTGTTGAAGCGTATTATCTAAAACGACAGGAGCCGTGTATATGCCCGTTCGCAGCATGTGGCAAGGCGTTTGAAGAGCCTGGGAAATGGGCGCTTCACCATGTGTCCGGCGAGGGCGCGCATGAAGGCGATGTGCCGCTGCCGCCATGCGAGGCGCTGCGCGAAGCGTTCGCGCGGCATGATGTGCGGGTTAGGAGTGTTCAAGAGGGTATTGCGGAGAGACGTGCGGTGATGAGAATTGCGTGGGGGGCGGAGGGCAGTAGAGAGCGGGAGAGGGCTGAAGGGGGATTTCTGCGGCAGTTGCGTGAGGATGCGATGTATAAGGGTGAGAAAAGACCGGAGGATAGCGCGGTTTGGGATGATTATCAACGGGATATGAATGATGAGTATGAATGATTTGGTACGCAACGAGTAGTGCATTCTATGTCCCAATGATTCCTAGTAGGTACACTCCAATGTGCCTACGCAACATCCCCATACCTCTCCAACCCAACCCTATTCCTATCCCCCACCCTCTCCAAATAATCCATCCTCTCCCTCGCCGCCTGCAACCTCTGCATAACCACCTCCTCATCCTCCTCCCTCGCAAACCCATTAACCAATCTCCACTCACTTCCCCCCTCGTCAAACTCAAAGTCCTTGTACACCTTTTGCGTGAGCGCCTTGGGCCCGTACTCGTCGAGCAGCAGGCGTTCATAGTCGTAGGGTATATGTACGGGTATGTCTTCAAATACTGATTCGCGCAAGGGGAACATGGAAGTTGAGGTGTATGCGTGTTGGTCTTTGGTGTAGAGTTCGGTTGCGTCGTCGTGCTCGACATCATTTCCAGATGTTGTACCCACGATGATGGGTTGAACGTGCAGCGCCGTAATATCAATAAACAACCCCGTCGCAGTGTCAATCCACCTCGCATCAATAACATTCTCGCGGTCCCGCGTCGAAGTATTCGTATAATACGGATTGACCTCGAGGAGATACTTTTTGCCCTGGCGCAGTACCTCGTCGCCTTTCACTACGTTTCCCATGCCCATCACGTCGTCTCCTTCTTCGTGCCGCGTTAAGCCTAGTTCCTGCCCGGTAAAATGGTGCACACTCATATTCCACCACCCGCCCAACTCGTCAATCCCGCTCTCATCAACCATGACATCCACGTCCGTGTCCCACGGCATAATCCGCCCGTTCCACCACCAGCCCAATAAACACCCATGCATGAGCCACGTCCGCACGCCGACGCGCTCCATCGTCGCGAGATATGATTTCAGCATGAGTCGCATGTGGAAGAGCCGTGTGTGGTGTGGGAGTTCGGTCGATGCGAAGCGGCCGTCGTAGTGTTGCGAGAATGTCGATTCGTGGAAGAACTTCGTGGGGCTTGTGTATGTGTCGTGGTTGGAGTAGTCGTTTGAGAGGCGTGTGAGGCCGCGGAGGCTTTGGAAGGTTGCGGAGCGTTGGTCGTGGGATGGGAGGGAGGTGGCTGGGTGGAAGAGGGAGAGGAGGAAGAGGAGTTCGGTTGGGAGGCGCATTGTAGGGGTGGAGGGCGTATGGGGTCTGTTGCGAATTATGTTGAGGTTTGTTGCTGCTGCTTATCGCTGTCGCATGGCGGATGCAATGAAGCCCAAATGCAACGCTGAAGTCTAAAGAGCACTCGGTGGTAGCAGCCGTATCCTCCGAAGTAGCGCTGAAATAGATCCAAAACTCCAGTAACGATGCAGGAGAAAGAAGATCGCGTGCTGTTCGGGTCCCTGCCTCCGCGTCCCCATATTCTAGGATTTATAGGCCGATCCTACCAAGCGCCCAGCCTTACGTCGCGCACCGTTATGCATACCTTCCCCCTGATCTTGGAGACCAAGCTCGACCATGACTTGCGGTATCGAGCTTGTGGAAGCTTGTTCTCGTGTCGAAGTTGAATGCAATGCATCGGACATTGTAAGCCACGCTCTCAGCTGCGAAGGTTGTTGTTGTGGTGCGAAGTACAGCCAGCCAATAGACGACCGAGGAACCGAGTACCGGTACTTCGGGTCGACCAGCGGTACCGACACAGAGAGCAATTGTCTTGGATTTTGAGGGGGACGACGGCATTGCGCCATGTTGTATACGCGTAGCAGAAGTAATTGGACAGACGGCATGAAGCTGATTGCTGTGCGCATACGTGCTGAACAGGCGCCAGACGCTGCATCAGCTTCACGAAGCACGCACGAACACTTCTGGCAGTACAGTCTGTGGCGTACAGTTGTAAATATTTTTTTTCATCTCATAATCACTTATGTATTCTTTTCCTCTCCTTCCCCTCCTAATCCTTATCGAACCGCACAGCAGGTTGCTCCCGAATCCAATTCAAATCCACCTTATGTCCCAACAACTCCCTAATATTACTCACCCCATACTTCATCATCGTCGGCCTCTCCAAGCTCAGCCCAAAGCCATACACCCTCATATCCCTCGGCAAACCCATGGGCTCCAGCATCTCGGGCCTAAACATGCCCGAATTGCCAATCTCCAACCACCGCTTCAGCCCAATGTGGTACCCGAAGATCTCCATGGACGGCTCCGTGTAGGGGTTGTACGCGGGCTTGAAGCGCAGGTTCTCGATGCCCATGTTGCGGAAGAAATCTTCGAGGAAGCGCTGTAGGCCGCCGAGCGTGAGGCCAAAGTCTGCGATTACGCCTTCGATTTGGTGGAATTCGGCGAGGTGGGTTGCGTCGACGGTTTCATTGCGGAATACGCGGTCGATGGAGAAGTAGCGTGCGGGTCGGGGGTCTTCGGCGAGGCGGTGCAGGGCCCATGTTGACACGGCGGTGGTGTGTGTGCGCAGGACCAGGCGCAGGGACTCGTCTTCGGCCCAGTTGTAGCGGTAGCCTATGGAGCCAAAAGCGCCTTCTTGGTGGACCTTCTTGACGTCGTTCCAGTACTTCTCGAAGTCGCGGGGCTTCTTTTCGCGCTTTTCGCTGTCGTCTGTAGCGAAGAGGCGCCGCGAGCTGGCTTCCATGCGGTCCATGGTGGCTTCGTTGGCGGGGTCGAGGCGCGGTTTGTCGGCTTTTGGTGGGTCGGAGACGAAGAAGGTGTCTTGCATGTCGCGGGCAGGGTGTTGCTGCGGGACGAAGAGGGCGTCGAAGTTCCAGAAGCCGGTGTCGACGAAGCTTGGTATGTCAGTATTTGATGTAAGAGAGGGTGTGCCGACACTCACTGTCCTGTCGGCATCTCGACGAAACCTTGCGAGAAGAAGATGTTCCTGAACTCTTGCCTGACCTTGTTCAGCGGGTGCAATGCGCCGGCGTCTTGGTTTGCGCCCTTGGCAGCAAAGTTGTATGGCTTGAAATTCGCAGTCTCCCACGCGCCGCTCGTCAGCATCTCGGCCGTCAAGTCGGTGTGCTCTACGGGCATCTCCTTCGCATATTTCGGGCCCTTGGTGACGGTATACGTGATGACCTTGGTGACAGTCGCGAGCTTCTTCTTCTTGAGGTCGGCGAGGAGTTTTGCGTCAGACACGGACTGTGTGTCTTGGATGCTCTTGAGCATTTCTCGCATCGTGTCTTTGGGCTCTTCGGTGACGAGGAGGACAATCGAGTCACCGTCCTTCTTGATCCACTTGTTCTTGTAGCCATTGCCCATGCCCACGCTCGCCGTCTGCGCACCTACTACATTCTGTACTCTATCAGCCAACATCCGAGTGACCAGATATCACGTGGACGCACCGGCAGCTCCTTGATCGACACCTTGCCCGCCTCTTTGACCGCCTTCCACACCTTGAACTCGTGGCTGCCATTCGCGACAATGTCTTCCGATTCCGGCGTCAAAACAACCTTATCTGTATTCAGCGGCTTGTACTCCAGCATCGACCGGCTTGCAAGCCTGTCGAGCGCGGCCTTGATTTCGGCCTGTGGTATGGCGGGGAAGTCTTCATTTGTCTGGAGCGTGTCTTTCGTGTCGAGCAGGTCGAGGATGTCTTGCGTGAGATTCCGATTGTGCGTCTCGAGCGGAACGGGCACCGGACCCCGCGTTCCTGGCATTTTGGCGGTTGTGGTGGTCGTCAATTCGTTTGTGAGTTGCAAAACGTGGGGTCCGCGTTCGCGATGAGTCGAAAGTGGAAGGCACGGCCGCTCGGACTTTCTCGCACTCTGATTGGCTGCATGGTCGAGCATGCACAACTACCACACGTAGTCATCGACAGCAAGAACTTCCCTATCCAAGAATCATTGCTCTTGCGCAATAAGACGGTCTCACGATGAAAAGCATAGCATATACAAGAGCGGGTCTGTTATCACACCAGTCGTACGCGCCGCCACTCCATATGCTCAAGAGGCGTGAACTCGACTTCGCCCCTGTAGCCTGGCGTATGTGCTTTGTCTGGAAAGACAGGCCGATCCCACTGTATGAGGTATCCGCCGACCCTTGTAGCCTCGAGACCATCCTCTACCCATTCCACCCGAAGGAAATATCTGAACTGCTTGTTCCTGCCAGCGGCATCGCCGAGAAGGAGTAACGACCACTTCCCACTTCGTACATTCTGCACCGCCTCGTGGATCAAATCGGGACTGAGTTCCGACCGCCTCGAGGAGCTCCCACCGTCGATACGAAGGACCGTCTTGGTGATGTCGCTGTCGGGGTCCTTGTAGTCGAATTTGTGGACAGTGTCTACTGGCATAATCGGTGCTTCGAAGTCGATCATCCTGACCTCGTCAAGTACGCCTTGACAGTCGTTCCGGCCGTTTTGCCAATGGTCCGGCAACTTGAGGACATGCTTGCTGGATATCATGAGCCGAACATCTCTGAGTATCGCGCCGCACCTGTCAACACCCCGCGTGATCAGCAGGAACTTTACCAGACACTCCCAGCCAGCCCAGGTCCATGAAGGAAAGCAAGCTCTACGTCATGGGGCGCGGCGCCCTAATCTGAGATACCAGGACAGAGCCGTGAAGACGACATGTGCTAGGCTTTGACCGACTGGATCAGAATCCTGCGTGAAGAACGGTAAGCCAGAAATGTTGTAGGCGGAGCGCCGCGAGTGTCGAAAACTGTGCATTGCACCACGGAACGCGTTCAGCACATCAGATTCTAACGTGATCCGGCGTGAAGAGTAATGGCTGACAAGCTGCACGAAATGGGCCCAGTCGCTCAACACTTCACTTCCCCCTCGTATATGATGATAGCTGGCTCCGGTGGGGTCCCACTTAGCAGTCAAGAACAAATTCACGGCTGACAACTCTACGCGATCCAAAGCGCCCGGTGAAAAGTGTTCAGGCCCACCAAAGCCCTCCGCCCATGAACTTACTGGACAGTAGAATGTCGTCTGGTAGTCGGTAAAGACAAGTAAACGTCGTGATAGAAGGCCCTCCTGGAGAGTCCTATGTTGTCAAAATCAGTTACAAGTTTGTACTAGACAACGCCATGAAGGAGCGTACAATGCTCTTGTGAACCACTCAGAATCAGTATTATCACGTTTTGGTTCCGGGCCGTTCGAGAAGAGAATGAGGTTCTCTAGACGAACCACGGGAATACGTTTCGCTGTGTTGTATTGACACCGGGTAAGCCGTACGATTTGACCTGACCAGCGGCAGCGACAATGGTGAGGTCGGCGCCGGAGTATATCTCGTCCATTCGGCTGATCTGCTGCAATTTGTGCTGGCTGGATCCCTGGTCAATGCAGTACTCATCAATCCACAAAAAACGATACCGGAGTAATTTCGTGAAATATATAGCGTCTGCGAACGTGCGAGGTAGGGTTTTAGGGAGGTGCGATTTGGCACGAAAACTCACGTTGGCCGTCGAAGCTTGAGGCTAGGTGCCCCAAACATAGCTAAGAGCTAGCCAGCGTGATGAGCTACTTCTCCGTACGATATTCATCTTGATACAGTCGATCAAGTTCATGCCAGCGACCTTCGGGGACTTTTTGTTGCACGCCTGATCGTGACACTGAAGACATGTTTGCATCCAAGGTCGTGCGGCTAGGTGATTCCATACTGCTTGTACGAGTCGAGGCTTGTAGAGACCGTCGGAATCATTGCCAGTGATCGTGCAGAAAACCGTGTTTGGGTTTTTGATGGTGTACCAAGACGCATCTCCGACCGTGTTGATGCCCAGGACAACGCTGTCTTGCGCGCCGGGTACCGTCAAGCTGACCCATGGCTCAAAGTAGCCGTAAGAGTACGCTGCTACATGCAATCTGTGGGCATTGCGATTGTACATGGTAGCTGGTAGCAGTAGCTCGCAAACGATGCAACCACGTGAGTATTTGATGGTATGAGGCACAGTACGAGCCCAGTTTCGAAAATGGCTCCTGGAGCAGCTTCTGGAAGTCGATTTTCCGACAGCTGTCACAAATCCATCCATGGGCATTCATTGCGGCTAGCGATCTTTCGTGGCTCGATTTGGCGGTCGTGAGTTGTGCGCGTATGAGACTGTTGGCATCCCAGATCAATGTGCTGTTGTAAGCAGTCACAGCTCAGGTGTGCATCGCGGAACATCTCGGTAGGCATCAAACACCCACAGTAGTCGCGGACGCAGTCATTCGTGGGTTAAAGATCGATTTTATGGCGATCAGAGGTCTGTGAAGGTTGGAACGTTGTGGCAGGCTGAATACGGCAGTCGCTAGCAGCGCTTAATCAGTTCACCGATGAAAGGCAACCGCGAAGCAACCATGTACCAGCCTCAAAGCAATCGCTTACTGGCTGAAGGCTTGAGCATAAGCAGTCACAAGATGCTCTCATCGGGCTCAAAATGTCTAATTCTAAACACAATCAAATACGAGACCAGACCTCATCCCCCCTCCGAACTACAAATACTTCTTCCCAACCTCCACCATCCGCCCCTCTTCCCACCTCCTATCCCCAAACAACAACCCAAGA
>Ga0265798_10000280_pt1 | contig 91469 bp, 98 predicted proteins | sample P3T30metagenome_FD_192430 | JGI IMG/M metagenome (GOLD analysis project Ga0265798, IMG submission 192430) | Plant litter microbial communities from East Loma Ridge, Irvine, California - P3 T30 | ecosystem: Environmental > Terrestrial > Plant litter > Unclassified | place: USA: California... | reverse complement strand
GCCCGGGCTTCCAGTCCGCCAAGCGCGCGATCCAGAGCGGCATCATCGGCGAGCCGATGTTCGCCTCGACCACGTTCCAGACCGTCGGTCCGGACCTGTGGCACCCGGACCCCGCCTTCCTCTTCGCCAACGGCGCCGGCCCGCTGCTCGACATGGGCCCGTACTACTTCACGGGTCTCGTGAGCCTGCTCGGCTCGGTCGACCGCGTCGCCGCCGTGGGCCGCAAGAAGCTCGAGGAGCGGGTCATCCGCAACGGTCCCAAGGCCGGCGAGACCTTCCCGGTCGAGGTGCCCACCTCGCTGCAGGTCATCGCGGGCTTCGAGGGCGGCGCGCAGTCCGCGAGCCTGCTGAGCTTCGACTCGGCGCTCGAGCGCCACGGCGTCTTCGAGGTGCACGGCACCGAGGGATCGATCATCATCCCCGACCCGAACATGTTCGAGGGCAAGATTCAGTACGTGCAGGCGCAGACCAAGCTCGCCGACGGCGACTGGGGCGGCCAGGAGTTCCTCGAGGTCGAGCAGGAGGGCGTGGTCACCGGCCGCGGCCTCGGTCTGCTCGACATGGTGCGCGCCATCGCCGAGGACCGCCCGCACGTGGCCACCGGCGAGCTCGGCTACCACGTGCTCGACGTCATGCTCTCCGCGCAGGAGTCCGCCGCCAGCGGCGAGTTCCTCAAGGTCGCCAGCTCGATCTCGGCCCCCGTGCCGACCGTGCCGGTCGACTTCGACCCCTTCGCGGCCACGCTGTAACACGCTGCACCCAGCAGAACGCCCCCGCTCCTTTCGGAGCGGGGGCGTTCTCGTTGCAGCGGGTCAGTCGCGCAGATCGAGCCAGGCGACCTGCTCCGGCGTGAGCGACACCGAGAGGCCCGTCATCGACGAGCGCGCCTCGGCGATCGTGCGCGGGCCGAACAGCGGGAAGGTCGGGAACGGCTGCGCGAGCACGTAGGCGAGCGCGATGGCCGTCGCCGGCACGCCGAACTCCGCGCCGAGCTGCTCGGCGCGACGCAGGCGCTCGAAGTTCTCGTCGCTGTAGTAGCAGCGCACGAGCTCCGCATCCGTCGTCACGTCCGGCCGGGCGCGGCCCGTGAAGAAGCCGCGCGCCTGGGACGACCAGGGCAGCAGCGTCACGTTCCGCTCCTCCAGCCACGCCTTCGAGGCGCGGTCGGTCACGTGCTCGCAGCCGGCCCACGGCACGTCGAGCGCCTCGGCCAGGCCGAAGTGGTTCGAGAGCACCGTGAAGCCGTGCTTGCCGTTGGCCTGGGCGTAGGCGTTGGCCTCGTCGAAGCGCGAGGGCGTCCAGTTCGAGGCGCCGGCGACGCGGATGCGGCCCGCGCGGATGTGCTCGTCGATCACGTCGACGAATTCGCCGACCGGCACCGCGGGGTTGTCGCGGTGGGTCATGTAGATGTCGGCGTAGTCGGTGCCCTGGCGCTCGAGGCTCTCGAGCAGCTGGCGGCTCACCGACTCGGGGTCGTTGTGCGGGGTGTGCGCGCCCTTCGTGATGACGACGACGTCCTCGCGCACGCCGCGGTTGCGCACCCACTGGCCGAAGCGGCTCTCGAGCTCGCCGCCGGCGTAGAGCCAGGCGGTGTCGAAGGTGTTGCCGCCCTGCTCGAAGAAGTGGTCGAAGATGGCGGAGGCGTGGGCCAGGTCGGCCTGGTTGTCGACGCCCATGACGAGCCGCGAGACGGGCTTGCCGAGGCCGGGGATCTCGCCGTACGGCATCGGGGCGTCGGCCCGGCGGGCGAGCGGACGACCGCTGACCGTGGGGATGTCGCTGGTCTCGGTCTCGAAGGGGTAGCGCAGGCCGATCGCCGCGCGCCACTGGTCGAGCACCTTCGCGTTGCCGAGGGTGTCGTCGAGCGAGACCTCCGCGGTCTCGCGATCGGCGGCCGCGGTCGCGGCGGCCTCGAGCCCGTACGGCTGGTCGCCCGAGAACTCGAGCGTGCGGGGCTGCTCGCCGACGACGCGCACCTCGACGGTCTGCGCGTCGGTGAGCGTCCACGGGTCGGTGAGGCGGATCGTGCCGCGCGAGCCGATGATCGTGGCGGTGTTCTCGTCCTGCAGGGCGACCCCCGTGCGCACGGTGGCCGTGGCTCCGCTCGGGAAGGCGAGCTGGGCGACGGCCCACTCGTCCACGCCGGTCTCGCCGATGGTGCCGGATGCGGTCACGCCCGTCGGGTCGGCGAACGCGGCGCCCTGCGCGGCGCCGGCGACGGCGCGGGCGAAGGAGACCGGGTAGCCGCCGACGTCGAGGATGCCGCCGCCCGCGGTGGCGGGGTCGTAGAGGCGACCCTCGCGCGCGCCGGTCTGGAACGCGAAGGAGGCCTCGACGTGCACGAGCTCGCCGATGGCGCCCTCGCGGACGAGGTCGAGCACCGCCTTCGTCTGCGGGTGGAAGCGGTACATGAACGCCTCGACGAGCGTGGTGCCCGCGGCGCGCGCGGCGTCGACGACGGCCATGGTGGTGCCGAAGCTGGGGGTGAGCGGCTTCTCGACGAGGGCCTTCTTGCCGGCCTCGGCCGCGGCGATCGCGAGCTTCGCGTGACCGGTGTGCACCGTGGCGACGTAGACGGCGTCGACCGAGTCGTCGGCGAGGATCTCGTCGTAGGTGCCGGTGCGCACGGTGTGGAAGCCGTGCTCGGCGGCGAAGGCGGCCAGCTCCTGCGCGCGGCCCGCGTCGGTGCTGCCGACGGCGGCGAGGACGCCGCCCGAGGACTGCAGCTGCGAGACGAAGCGGCGGGCGATGGAGCCGGCGCCGAGCACCGCCCAGCGGGTGGTGGTCGCGTCGTTCTGGTCGTGGGCTGACATCATCGTCCTTCCGAGGTGGGGTGGGCGTCGTGAACGTTCACGACGCGATCGGCCGTGAACGTTCACGGCCGAGGCGAACGTATCAGTATCCTGGGGCCGTGACAACGCATCCGAGCCCGCCGCCCGAGGAGTCCGCGGCGCCCTCGGAGGCCGCTGCGCAGGCCCGGCCCGCCGCCTCCCCGAAGCCCGCGACGATCCTCGACGTGGCCGCCGCCGCCGGTGTCTCGCGCCAGACGGTCACCCGGGCGATGAACGACCTGCCGGGTGTGAACGCCGCCACCCGCGAGCGAGTGCTCGAGGTCGCCCGCGCCATGAACTACCGCCCCAACCGCGCCGCGCAGGGCCTGGTGCGCGGCCGCGAGGTGACCGTCGGCCTCGTCGTCGACGACCTGCGCAACCCCTACTACCCCGAGCTCGCCAGCGAGTTCTCGCGCGCCGCCGCGGGTCGCGGCTGGGGCGTGCTGCTCAGCGATCTCGGCGACGACCCGGTCGTCGCGGCCACCCACCTGGCGTCGCTGGCGCTGCGGGTCGACGCCGTGGTCTCGCTCATGCCGCTCGGCGCGCTCCGCTCCGCGCTCGGGGGCATCCCCGTCGTGCAGGTCGGCGTCGGCCATCGCAAGCCGCCGGCGGATGAGCGGGACGCCTCCATCGGCATCGACGACGCCGCCGCCATCCGCGCCGCCATCGAGCACCTGCTGCGGGCCGGGCGCCGTCGCATCGGCATGATCGACGCCGGCCCGAGCCCCACCGGGCGGGCGGAGACCTACGCGGGGGTGCTGGGGGAGCACGGGATGCATCCGCTCGTCATCGCCGCCGACCACGACTCGGCCGGCGGCGTCGGCGCTGCCGAGGCGCTGCTCGACGCGGCCCCCGACGTCGACGCGGTGCTCGTCTTCAACGACGTGCTGGCGATCGGCGCCCTGCGCGGGCTGCGGGCTCGCGGCGTGCGGGTGCCCGACGACGTCGCCGTCATCGGCATGGACGGCCTCGACGTGAGCGCCCTCGTCACCCCATCGCTCAGCACCCTCGCCATCGACCTCGCCGACCTCGCCGCGCAGGCCGCCGAGCTCGCCGAGGCCCTGCTGCGCGGCGAGCGGCCCGAGCCGCGGGCGGTGACCCGCACGCTGGTGCTGCGTGAGTCGGCGTAGTGCCCGCGGAACGACGAACGGCGGCGCACCTCGCGATGAGGAGCGCCGCCGTACGAGCGGATGCGGTGGCCTAGGCCCAGAGGAACGGCACCACGAAGAGCGCCAGCGTGATGACGGGCCCGACGACCACCATGGTGAGCCCCCAGATGGTGAGGTGCCGGTAGACCATCGGGCGGTCGGACTCGTGCGTCGAGGCGACGATCGTCGCACCGGTCGTGCCGAAGGGCGCGCAGTCGACGAGCGAGGCCGAGATGGCCAGCGCGTAGAGGAAGCCGGTCATCTCGAGCCCGCCGCCGGGGATCAGCAGCGGCACTGCCAGCGGCACGAGGGCGCCGATGATGCCGATGGTCGAGGCGAAGGCCGAAACGAGCGCGGCGATGACGCACATGACGAACGCGGCGATGAGCGGCTCGTCCACCGAGCGGGCGAACTCGCCGAGCTGGTCGATCGCGCCGAGGCGGGTGAGCACGCCGACGTAGGTGATGATGCCGCCGAGCAGCAGGATCGTGTTCCAGTCGACCTTGCCGAGCGCCTCCTTGCCGACCTTCGGGTTGATGAAGGCGAGCAGCACGGCCAGGGTGAGCGCGACGGCGCCGAGGTTGAGGTCGACGTCGTTGAGCGTGAGCGTGAAGAACAGCACCACGAGCACGGGGATCGCCACGAGCGTCAGCGCTCCGTAGCCGGTGAGCTTGACCGGGGTGGTCGTCTCGGTCATCACGCCGGTCGAGCCGGAGCCGCCGCCGTTGCCGAGCGTGCCGCCATCCGCAGCGTTCTGCTTCGCGGCGCGGCCGCGGGCGATGAGCTCGCGTCCGCCGAAGAGGAAGAAGGCGACGAGCACGACGAGCGCGTTGACGCCCACCGAGAGCGCGAACATGAGCGCCGGGTTGTAGGGGATGCCGGCCGTGTTCGCGACGGTCATGACCGTGATGCCGACGATGCTCGTCGGGGCGAGCGCGCCGCCGACGATGGCCGAGCTCATGACGAGGCCCATCATCGTCGAGTGGATGCGGTGCTTGTGCGCCAGGCTCATCGCGATCGGCACGATCGTGAAGGCAGCGTGCGAGGTGCCGAGGCAGGCCACGAGGGTGCCGACGATCCACATGGCCCAGGGGATGAGCGCGACCCGGTCGCCGATCAGTCTCACCGAGCGGTCGACCAGCCAGTCGACGGCGCCGACCGTGCGGGCGATGCCGAAGAGGTAGGTGATGCCGAGCAGGATGAGCAGGGCGTCGACGGGGAAGCCGCCGAGCACGTCGTCGAGCGGCTCGCCGACGAGCAGCACGCCCACCAGGAGCGCGGCGACGAACGCCAGGGCGCCCATGTGCACGTTGCGGATCGCCGAGATCGCGAAGACGGCGACCAGCACGATGAGGGCGACGATCTCGACGTTCACGGGCGGGCCCCCATCCGCTCGGTCATGGGGTGGTGGTGAAGGTGCATCGTCGTCGATCTCCTGTGTCGGGGTGAGGGGTCAGCGCGTGAGCGCGAGTCCGGAGCGGTAGGCGGCGAGGGCCGCCTCGGGTGCTCCGTCGAGGTCGTCGAGGGTCACGAGCGAGCCCGCGGCGACCGGCCGGCGCAGGGTGGCGCCGGAGAGCAGGTAGTACGGGGCGATCTCGCCGGCGTCGGGGTCGACGATGACCGGGGCGACGCCCGCGATCTCGTGGTGGTGGCCCTCGACGCGGAAGGCGGTGCCGGGCTCGAGGTCGCCGATCGCGCGGGCGGCCAGGACCGTGTGCTGGCGCGGCTCCGGCGTGGTGGCGGTGCCGTCGACCGCGGCGGCGATCGTCAACGGCGTCTCGATGCCCATGTAGTGGTACGGCCAGTAGATGGCGGCGTAGCGGCCGTCGCGGCTGACCACGTGGCCCTTGCCGCGCAGGATCTCCCAGGTGACCGGGTCGCCGGTGCGCACGATGGCGAAGACGCCGCCGGCGAAGCTCGCCTCGCCGGGCAGGCGCAGCATCGAGAAGACGTCCACGGCGCCGGTGCGGCCGATGAGCCCGCCGTGCTCGCGCTCGGCGTAGAGGTCGGCGAGCTCGTCGGGGCGCGCGACGGGGTAGTGCATGCCCTCCACGTCGGCGACGCCGCCCGTGTAGAGCGACACCACGTTCATCTCGCAGTAGTCGGCGGCGGCGCTGCGCTTGAGCGACGCGACGGCCTCGGCGCGGGCGGCGAGGGTCGCGTGCTGGTCGTCGCCGAGGGCGAGCAGGCCGGCGAGCGCGGGGGCGTCGATCTCGATGCCGTTCTGGTTCACGACGCCGGTCGCCGGGTCGAAGTTCAGGTCGTACTCGCTCGACTTGCCGAGGGCGACGATGTCGAAGCCGCAGTCGAGCACCCAGGCGACGAGGCGGATGAGGTCGGCCGGCTGGTCGCCGTCGCCGGGCAGGTAGCGCAGCCCCTTCGCGCGGGCCTTGGCGGCGAGCGCGACGCCGGCGACCGACTCGATCTCCTTGCTGACCATGACGACGTGGGCGCCCCGCTCGAGCGCGGTGTCGGCGTAGGCGTGGCCGGCCTCGACGCGGCCGGTGGCCTCGACGAGCACGTCGACGGCGCTCCAGTCGATCGCGTCGCCGCTCGCGACGGCCGCGACCTTGCCGGCGGCGAGGGCCGCGGCGGTCTCGGCCGCGGTGGCGGGCGTCGCGATGCGGCTCTCGGGCGTGCCGAGCTCGAGCAGCATGCGGGTGACGCCGGCGATGTCGGGATCGACCAGCTGGGTGGCGGTCATGTCGGGCAGTCGGCGCAGCTGGTCGAGCAGCGTGCGGCCGTAGCCGCCGTTGGCGCCCGTGAGGAGCACGCGGATGGGTGCGCTGCGGCGCGGCTTCGGGCTCTGGATCACCGTTGTTCCTGTTCGTTCATGGGCCCTGCGGCGGAGCGAGGGCGAGCGCAGCAACTGTATCCGTCATTCACAGAAAGTCAAAGATCGCACCAAATCGTCACATATGCTGTGATGGTCCGGTCCGCATCCGACCCGGGCGCACCGCAGACACGAAGAGGTCCACCATGCACATCGGCGCCGTTGCCGACGACTTCACGGGCGCGACCGATCTCGCCACCACGCTCACCACGCGCGGCTTCAGCGCCGCCGTCGTGATCGAGGACCGCCCGGTCGATCCCGCCCTGCTCGAGGGCCTCGACGCGGTCGTCGTCGCACTCAAGACCCGCACCGCGCCGGTCGCGCAGGCCGTCGCCGAGAGCGAGGCCGCGATCGACCGCCTCCTCGGCTGGGGCGCCGAGCGCCTCTACGTCAAGTACTGCTCCACCTTCGACTCCACCGACGAGGGCAACATCGGCCCCGTGCTCGACGCCGCCGCTGCGCGACTCGGCGTCGACCGCACCGTCGTCGTGCCCGCCTTCCCCGCCAACGGCCGCACGGTCGAGGGCGGCCTGCTCTCCGTGAACGGGCAGCTGCTCGAGCAGTCGCCGATGCGGCACCACCCGCTCACGCCCATGACCCGCTCGCGTCTGGTCGAGCTGCTGACGCCCCAGACGCGAGCGGCCCTCTCCGAGATCCCGCTCGCCACCGTGCGCCGCGGCGTCGAGGCGCTCCGCGCGGCGATCGCGGCGGCCCCTGCCGGCTACCTCGTGGTCGACGCGGTCGAGGACGACGACCTGCGCACCATCGCGGCGGCCTCCGACGACCTGCGCCTGCTCTCCGGCGGCGCCGGTCTCGCGATCGGGCTGACGCCCGCGTCGACCGGGCGAGCGGATGCGTTCCCCCGCTTCGCCGGCCGCCGTCTCGTCGTCTGCGGCTCCGCCTCCGCCGCCACCCGCGGCCAGGTCGCGGATGCGCGCGAGCAGGGCCATCCGCTGCGCAAGGTCGACGTCGCGAGCGCGCTCGCCGACCCCGCCGCCGAGGTCGCGGCGCTCGCCGCGTGGGTGCGCGGCCTCGACGCCGACGCCGTGCCCGTCGTCTACTCGGTCGGTGAGCTCACCGACGTGACCGCCGATGGCGGCGCCTCGGCGGAGGCCGTCGAGCTGGTGCTCTCGTCGCTCGTCGCCACGCTGGCCGGCGAAGTCGACCGCGTCATCGTCGCCGGCGGTGAGACCAGCGGCGCCGTCGTCAAGGCGCTCGGCATCGATCTGCTGCGCATCGGGCCGCAGCTCGCGCCCGGCGTGTGCTGGAGCGCGGCGGTCGCCGAGGGCGGCCGCGAGCTCGCGATCGTGCTCAAGAGCGGCAACTTCGGTGCCGTCGACCTGTTCTCGAGCGCCTGGGAGCAGCTGCCGTGAGCGCCGTGCACCGCATCATCGCCGCGGGCCGCGCCCTCGTCGACGCCGGTCTGAGCCCCGGCAGCTCGGGCAACCTCAGCGTGCGCGAGGGCGACAGCATCCTCATGACGGGCACCGGCACGCAGCTCGGCGCGCTGCAGCTGCCCGACCTGGCCGTGCTCGGCCTCGACGGCGAGCGCATCGAGGGCGCGAAGCCCTCCAAGGAGGTGTCGCTGCACCTCGCGCTCTACGCCAAGAACCCCTCGCACACGGCGGTCGTGCACGTGCACTCGCCCTCCGCGGTGGCGCTCTCCTGCCTCGCCCCCTGGGCCGAGCACTCGGCGGTGCCGCCGCTCACGCCCTACTCGCTCATGCGAGTGGGCCAGGTGCCGATGCTGCCCTTCGCGGCGCCCGGCGATCCCGCGATGGGCGCGTTGATCACCGACAGCCCGCATCCGTTCCACGCCGCACTGCTCGCCAACCACGGCGCGGTCGTCAGCGGCGAGACCGTCGAGCGGGCGGTCGATAGCGCCATCGAGCTGGAGGAGGCCTGCCGTATCGCGCTGCTCACGCAGGGCCTCGAGCGCAACCTCATCCCCGCCGATCAGGTGCTCGCCATCACCGAGCGCTGGGGCACCCCGTGGACGCCCGCGCCAGTAGGCTGACCGACGCGAGGAAGGCAGGGTCGATGTCGCAGACGGCGCCGATGATCCCCGAGCAGCGCCGCGAGACCATCGTCCGCCACCTGCAGCGGGAGCGCGTGCTCAGCTACCGGCAGCTCACCGAGCTGCTCGGCGTGAGCTCCATGACCGTGCGCCGCGATGTCGCCGTACTCGAGGAGCAGGGCCGCGTCAGCGCCACCCCGGGCGGCGCCAAGCTCGTCTCGCGCCTGCTCGCCGAGCCCAGCCGGGCCGAGAAGCAGGAGGCGGATGTGGCCGAGAAGGCCGCCATCGCCCGTCTCGCCGCCGGCATGGTGCGCGACGCGATGACCGTCTACCTGGATGCGGGCACGACCGTGCAGGCGATGCGCCCCTTCCTCGAGGAGGTCGCCGACCTCACCGTCGTCACCAACGACCTCGCCACCGTGCAGGCCTTCCTCGACCACCCGGGCGTCGACCTCATCTGCATCGGCGGCCGCGTCGAGAAGGCGAACCTCTCGACCATGGGCCGGCTCGCCGGCCTCGCCCTCGCCGAGCTCTCGCTCGACCTGGCGTTCATCTCGTCCAGCTCGTGGGATCTGCAGCACGGCGTCACGACCCCGGTCGAGGCCAAGATCGAGGCGAAGCGCGCCGCGGTCGCCGCCGCCGAGCGCTCGGTGCTGCTCGCCGACAGCACCAAGTTCGGCCGCTTCGGCAAGTACCGCGCGCTGCGCCTCGACGAGCTCGACGCCGTCGTCACCGACGCCGCGCTGCCCGCCGACGCCGCGGCCGCGCTCGGCGAGGCGGGGCTGGAGCTGCTGCTCGCCTGAGGCGGCGGCTCAGAAGTCGACCAGCTCTACCTCGACACCCTCGACGAGGTCGCCGAGCTGCAGCCCCTCCGCCTCGCGCACGGCCTTCTTGACCGGCAGCAGGTAGGTGCCGCTCTCGCCGCCCGGGAAGATCGAGGTGCGGAACTCCGTGCCGCCGATGCGGGCGTCCACGCGCACCGAGCCCCAGCCGCCGGTCTGGTCGCCCACGACCTCGCGAATCATGTCCGCCGCGTCCTCGGGCAGGTCCACGAAGGTCCAGAGCTCCTTGCGGGCGGCCCAGCGGTAGAGCTCGGCGTCGAAGGTGAAGCGCATGCGCCCATCCTGCCGCCCACGGCCGACACCGGCGAGCCCTAGATTCGACGGATGAGCGGATGGATGGAGCGGCACCAGGCGCCGCTCCTGCTGGCCGCCGTGGCCGCGGGCGCGTTGCTCGGCCTGCTGCTCCCGCAGACGGCCGCCCTGGCACCCGCCATCACCCCGCTGCTCGGCCTCGTGCTGCTGGCGACGTTCCTGGCGGTGCCGTTCCGGCGCCTCGCGGACGCGCTGCGCGACTGGAGGCTGCTCGCCCTGCTCGGCGTCGTGAACTTCGTGCTGATCCCTGCGCTCGTCTGGGCGCTGACCCGCCTCGTCGCGCACGACGCGGCGGTGCTGCTGGGCGCTGCGCTCGTGCTGCTGACGCCCTGCATCGACTACGTCATCGTCTTCGCCCGCATGGCCGGCGGCGCTGCCGACCGCCTGCTCGCCGCGGCGCCACTGCTGCTCATCGGGCAGGCCGCGCTGCTGCCGGTGCTGCTGCCGCTCGTCACCGGGCGGCGGATCCAGATCGAGCCCGAGCCGTTCCTCGAGGCGCTGCTGCTGCTCATCGTGCTCCCGCTCGTCGCGGCAGCGGCGCTGCAGGCCGCCGCGCCTCGCTGGCGCCCGGCCCGCGCGGCGGGGGAGGGTCTCGCCGCGGCGATGGTGCCGCTCATGATGGCGACCCTGCTCGTTGTGGTCGCCTCGCAGCTCGCCGCCATCGGTGGCGCGCTGCCCCGGCTGCTGCCCGCAGCGCTGCTGTTCGCGGTCTTCGTGGTGCTCGCCACAGCACTGGGCGTGCTCGTCGCACGCGCCGCCCGACTCGACGCCCCGCGCGGCCGCGCGCTCGCGCTGAGCGCCGTCACCCGCAACTCGCTCGTCGTGCTGCCGCTCGCCCTCGCGCTGCCCGAGCCCCTCGTACCGCTCGTCGTGGTGACGCAGACCGTGGTCGAGCTCGTCGCCCTGAGCCTGCTCGTACGCCTGCTGCCCAAGCTCTTGCCCGAGCGACGGATGCGGGTCTAGCGTCGTTCGCGTCGGAGGTGGCCCCCCATGGACCTCGAACTGCTCGATCGCATCCGCTCGGCCCGCACCGCCACGCCCGCGAGCCCGATCTCGGCGGCCGCGCCGCACAGCGACGCGACGATCCTGGAGCGCACCGGCCGCGGATGGGACGCCTGGCTCACCGACGCCCGCTCGGCGCTCGGCGCCGAGGCCGAGCACCCGGCCATCGCCGCCTGGGTGCACGCGCAGGGCGTCGACGGCTGGTGGTCGCAGGCCGTCGCCGTGGGCGTCGAGCGCCTCTCCGGTCGCCGCCAGCCCGGGCAGATGCCCGACGGCTCCTTCAGCATCAGCCGCAGCAGGGCGAGCGACCTCGACCGCGACACGCTGCGCGCGCTCACGAGCGAGCTGCCGGGGCTCGCGACCGAGCAGCGCTCCCGACCCGGCGCGAAGGCGCTGCGCCTCGCGGTGTCGGATGCGGTCACGGGCGAGCCGCTCGGCTCCGTGCTCTTCAGCCTCGACGCCTACGGCGGCCGGCCGCGGCTGACCGTGACGCACGACCGCATCGCTGGCGCCGCCGAGGCGGAGCTCTGGAAGGACTACTGGTCGGGCTGGTTGGCCCGGCTCGACGGGAGGGGATGATCCGATGGCCGAGATCGTGTACGCGATGCTGATGTCCGCCGACGGCTACATCAACGACGCCGACGGGCGCTACGACTTCGCCATGCCGAGCGACGAGGTCTTCGCCGAGACCCTCGTACTGGCGCGAGAGGTGACGCTCGACATCATGGGCCGCCGCATCTACGACGAGATGGCGGTCTGGGACGAGTGGGTCGACCACGAGCAGCAGGACCTGCGCGACTACGCCCGGGCCTGGGCCGACGGCGACAAGATCGTCGTCTCGCGCACGCTCGAGCAGCCGCGCACCCTGCGCACCAGGGTTGTGCCCGAGCTCGACCTGGCGGAGATCGCGCGGCTCAAGCGCGAGGTCGACGGCATCATCGCGATCTCCGGTCCGACCCTGGCGGCGCCGATCATCCGCGCCGGCCTGGTCGACGAGTTCCGGCTCTGGGCCGCGCCCGTGCTGGTCGGCGGCGGCACCCGCGCGCTGCCCGACGGGGTGCGGCTGAACCTCGAGCTGCGCGAGTCGAAGGCCTACGCCGACGGCATGACCTACGCCCGCTACCGCCCGCGCGGCTGAGCGGATCGGCGCGCCGCCCTTGCGGTGCGGTCGTGCACGTGGTTACTGTGAACCCGCCGAATACAACGAAAGGAGCTGGCAATGATCGATTTCCGAATCACCCGAGCGGACGCGTTCCGCACCGCCGGCTTCTTCCGCGGCTTCACCTCCTGACCGGTTGACGTTCTCCGTCACCGAGTCACGGTGACGTTGCAGAAGAAGCCCCCGATCCCGGCCTGAGCCAGCACCACGCGGCCCACGCCGGACGGACGTCCCGTCACGGGTCCCCGGCGCATCCGCCGTCCCGACGCCCCCGCGTCGCGCGGCCGGTGCGGCCATCCGACCCGTCCCGTCGCGGCCCTGCGCCGCTGCGGAACCTCGTCGCCCGACCGCTCGGGCCAGTCTCGTCGCGCCTCCGTGCGCGCCGCATCCACAAGGAACTCATCACCATGAACGCCGCAGCGACGTCGCTCGTCGCCACCACCCATCCGCCCAGTACCGGTGCGCTCCGCCGCGCCGCTCGCGCGCTCGGCCTCGCCCTGCTCGCCTGGAGCCGCCGCCCGGAGCGCCACGCGCCCGCCCGGGAGGAGCTGCGGCACCTGCACCGCGAGCGCCAGCGCATCGAACGCGAGCTGCTGCTCGCCCAGTGCGCACTGCACACCATCGCCGGCCGCCGCTGAGCCGGCACGGAAGCAGGATGGGCCGAGTCGCGATCGCGACCCGGCCCATCCGCTCGTCCGAGCAGTCGGCTACAGCACGCCCGGGATCGCCGACAGCAGCTGGTAGCCGCCGAGCACGATGAAGAGCGCCGCGCAGACGCCCAGCACGAGGTTGGCGAACAAGCCGTTGCGCCACTGCTTCGGCACCCGCTTCGAGTTGAGCAGCACGAGCAGCGTGATCGCGAGGAACGGCATGAACAGCGCGCCCAGCACGCCGTAGGCCACGATCAGCCCGATCGGCTGGTCGAGGAAGAGCAGCGGGATGGGCGGCACCGTCAGTAGCACGATGAAGATGCGGTAATACAGGCCGCCGATGCGACGGCGAGGGTCGTCCTTGTCGAGGCCGCGCAGCTCGCCCACGAAGTCGGCGAACATCAGCGAGACGCCGTTCCAGACGCCGAGGATCGACGAGAACGAGGTCGCGATGAAGCCGATGAGGAAGAAGGTGGCCATGAAGGCGCCGTAGCGCTCGCCGAGCACGTCGGCCAGATCGAGGAGGCCGCGCTCGCCGTCGGCGAGGGTGATGCCGGCGCTGTAGAGCAGCTCGGCGCCGACGATGAGCATCGCGATGACGAAGACGCCGCTCATCACGTAGGCCACGCCGTTGTCGAGGCGCATGACCTTCATCCAGCGCGGGGCGACCCAGCCCTTCTCGCGGAGCCAGTAGCCGTAGGCCGCGAGCGTGATGGTGCCGCCGACGCCGCCGGCGATGCCGAGCGTGTAGAACAGGCCGCCCTCGGGGATGCGCGGCACCAGCCCGGTCGCGATGTCGCCCAGGTTCGGCACCGTCACGATGGCGGCGCCGACGACGGTGACGAACATGATGCCGACGAGCACCGCGATGACCTTCTCGAAGATCTTGTACTTGCCGAACCACACCATCGCCGCGCCGAGCACGCCGGCGCTGATCGCGAAGACGCGCAGGTCGACCTCGGGGAAGAGGGCGACCAGCGGCAGCGCCGTGCTCGACATCGCGGCGGCGCCGTAGACGAAGCCCCAGATGACGATGTACGGGGCGAAGTAGATGGTGGTCCAGAGCCCCAGCGAGCGCCAGCCCTCGAAGATGCTCTTGCCGGTGGCCAGCGTCCAGCGGCCGGCGCCCTCGACGAGCGCGATCTTGATGATCACACCGAGCACGGCCGCCCAGAGCAGGCCGTAGCCGAAGCGGCTGCCCGCCACGAGGGTGGCGACGAGGTCGCCGGCACCGATGCCGGTGGCCGCGACCACCAGGCCTGGCCCGACGATGCGCCACTTGCGGGTGGACTCCATGGCGCCGTCGATCGGCACATCCTCGTGTCGTGTCATACCCCGACGCTAGCAAAGCGCCGAGCGGACGCCGACAATCGTCGGTTAAGTGAACTCGCGCGACCTGCTGCGGGGCAGCGGTCGCGCGGGTTCGAACCGATCAGAAGACGTCGGGGCTGGGCGTGCTGGCGTAGCGGATGGAGACGTCGGCGTGGCGGTCGAAGCGGTAGCCGAGGCCGCGCACCGTGCGCACGATCTCCTCGTAGGCGCCGAGCTTCGAGCGCAGGCGGCGCACGTGCACGTCGATGGTGCGCTCGTTGGGCACCTCGTCCTCGCCGTCCGACCAGAGACCGTCGATGATCTCGGCGCGCTCGACGGTGCGGCCCTCGCGCAGCACGAGGAACTGCAGCAGCTCGAACTCCTTGTAGGTGAGCGGCGCGGTCTCCTCGTCGATCACGACGCGCTTGCGCGAGATGTCGATGACGACACCCTGGCGGGCCTCGGAGACGGGCTCGGGGGCCGGGCGGTGCTTGGCGAGCGCGGCCGGGTCCTGGAGGGCCAGGCGCACGACGTCGACGTCGCGGCCGCCGGCGCCCTCGGGCGCCAGTGCGACGGCGGCATAGCTCTCGGCGCCGGGGGCGAAGCGGGCGACCGTCTCCTTGAGCGCCTGCACGAGCGCGCCGAGGTCGGTGCCGGCGGCGGCGGCCTTGGCCTCGTCGATGCCCACGTAGAGGGCGAATCCGCGGGCCTCGGTGCCCGGCGGCACGGAGCGGAGGCGGCGCGGCGCGGCGGTCTCGGCGGGGGCGGTGGTCTGGGCGGTGGTGCTGATGTCGAACTGCACGAGCGTCATCGGAGTGTCCTCACGATCGTCGGGAGCAGCGGCGGATGCGCCGGACCTGCTCACCGGAGTGGTGTTGCTGCTGGGGGAGACGGGGTCGGCACCGTTGCGGTGCTGCGACTCCGGGAGTTCGGAACCCATGGACGGGTGAACTCGGCGCGATCGGTGGATCAAGCGCACATTCGGCAACACATGACCGAGCGCACCGGCATCATCATGCCGGCGTCCCCAGAAGCCTCGAAGGAGGTCAGGGCGAGCGCGTGGGTGGTCATAGCTCGCAAGTAAACGCGAAACGTCTCGCCGGTGTCAACAACCCGTCGCGGCGAGCGACAGCGCTCCGCAACACCACGTAACAGAAGCCGCGACGTCGAACTCGGCGGAATCCAGCTGCGAAGCCGGTGGATTCCGCGTGCTCCGGGGCGGCGGCTCAGGCGTCGAGCAACCGGCCCCGGGTGACCGCCGCAGGGGCGGCGGCGGACCGGATCACACCAAGCCGTACAGCCGGTCGCCCGCGTCGCCGAGGCCCGGCACGATGTAGCCGTGCTCGTTGAGCTTCTCGTCGACCGCGCCGAGCACAATCGTCACGTTCTTGCCCTCGGTCGCGGCCTTCACGGCCTCGAGGCCCTCGGGGGCGCCGAGCAGGCAGACGGCGATGACCTCATCCGCTCCTCGCTGCAGCAGGAAGTCGATGGCGGCGATGAGCGAGCCGCCGGTCGCGAGCATCGGGTCGATCACGTAGCACTGGCGGCCGGAGAGGTTCTCGGGCAGGCGCTCGGCGTAGGTGGTGGGCTGCAGGGTCTCCTCGTCGCGCACCATGCCGAGGAAGCCGACCTCGGCGCTCGGCAGCAGCTTGACCATGCCCTCGAGCATGCCGAGGCCCGCGCGCAGGATCGGCACGATGAGCGGCTTCGGGTCGCTGAGCGCGATGCCGACGGTCTTGGTGACCGGGGTCTCGATCTCCACGGGCTCGACGCGCACCTCGCGCGTGGCCTCGTAGGCGAGCAGGGTGACGAGCTCCTCGGTGAGGGCGCGGAAGCTGGGCGACGTCGTGTTCTTGTCGCGGAGCACCGTCAGCTTGTGGGTGATGAGCGGGTGGTCGGCAACGTGGACTCGCATAGGCTCAGGGTACTTGGTCGAGCCCTCGGGAGGATGCCGCGATGACCGCCGCTCCCGCCCGCTTCGAGGCCTGGATGGACGAGGCCCTCGCCGAGGCGCGCTCGGCCCTCGCGAGCGAGGACGTGCCGGTGGGCGCGGTCGTGCTGGACGCATCCGGTCGAGTGATCGGCCGCGGTCGCAACGAGCGCGAGCTGCACCAGGACCCGACGGCGCACGCCGAGATCGTGGCGATGCGCCAGGCCGCCGCCGCGACCGGCGACTGGCAGCTCGCGGGCACCACGCTGGTGGTCACGCTCGAGCCCTGCCCGATGTGCGCCGGGGCGATCCTGGCGGCTCGGGTGCCGACGGTCGTGTTCGGCGCGTGGGACGACAAGGCGGGCGCGGCCGGCGGCGTGCTCGACCTGCTGCGCGAGCGTCGGCTGCCGCAGCGCGCCGAGGTCTACGGCGGCGTGCGCGCGGAGGAGTGCGCGGCGCTGCTGACGGACTTCTTCGCGGGGCGGCGCTGACCGCATCCGCTGGACCGCCCGGCAGGCGGGGTTTCAGTCGGCGGCGCGGATGACGATCGCGTCGGTGGCCGGCTGCACGGCGCGGGGGTTCACGTACACATCGGGTTCGATGTAGACGACGGTCGCGAGCGGTACGGCCTCGCGGATGCGCGCCTCGATGGCATTGACGTCGGCCGAGATCTGGCTGAGCCGCTTCGACGGCGACATCGCGATCTTGGCGCCGACCATGAGCTCGTCGGGGCCGAGGTGCAGCGTCTTCATGTGGATGATGCTCTTGGCCTCGTCGCCGGCCAGGATCGCGGTGCGGATGCGCGCCACATCCGCCGGGCCCGCGCCCTCGCCGATGAGCAGGCTGGCGGTCTCGATGCCCAGCAGCACCGCGACGGCGATGAGCAGCAGGCCGATCGCGATCGTGCCGAGCGCGTCGAAGATCGCATCGCCGGTGATCACGGAGAGGCCGACGCCGCTGAGCGCGAGCACCAGGCCGGTGAGCGCCGCGGCGTCCTCGAGCAGCACGACCGGCAGCTCGGGCGCCTTCGCGGTTCGGATGAACTGGAACCAGCTGCGGTCGCCCTTGAGCGGCTTCGACTCCTTGACCGCGGTGCGCAGCGAGTTGCCCTCGAGCGCGATCGCGATGAGCAGCACCACGATGGGCAGCCAGACGTTCTCGAGCTCGTGCGGGTTCTGCAGCTTGTCGACGCCCTCGTAGACGCTGAACATGCCGCCCACCGTGAACAGGATGATCGACACGATGAAGGCGTAGAGGTAGCGGGCCCGGCCGTAGCCGAAGGGGTGCTCCGCGTCGGCGGCCTTGCGGGCCCGCTTGCCGCCGAGCAGCAGGAGCAGCTGGTTGCCGGAGTCGGCGAGGGAGTGCACGCCCTCGGCGAGCATCGACGCCGAGCCCGAGAAGAGCCACGCCGCGAACTTGGTCACGGCGATGCCGAGGTTCGCCACGAGTGCCGCGATGATGGCCTTGCTGCCGCCGGATGCGCTCATGCGCAGCTCCTTCCGCTCGGATCATCCGATCCTATTGCCGCGCTTCCTAGGATGGTCCGGTGACTACGACGCTCCCCGCTATCGCCATCCTCGGAACCGGATCGATGGGGGGTGCGATCCTCAGCGGTCTGCTCGATCCCTCGGTCGTCGTCGAGGGCGGCCTGCGCGTCACCAACCGCTCGACGGCCAAAGCGGATGCGCTGCGCAGCGACGCCGTGGCCTCCTACGCCACCGAGGTCGAGCCCGGCGGCAACCTCGAGGCCGTGCGGGGCGCGAGCGTCGTGCTGCTGGCCGTGAAGCCGGTCGGGATCCTCGACCTCGCGAGCGAGATCGCCGAGGCGCTCGAGCCCGGCGCGATCGTCGTGAGCGTCGCCGCCGGCGTCACGATCGCCTCCATCGAGGCGCGGCTGCCGGCGGGCACCGCCGTGCTGCGCGCGATGCCGAACACCCCCTCCGTCGTGCGCCTCGGCGTCACCGGCGTGAGCGCCGGCTCGAGCGTGACGGACGAGCAGGCGGCGCTCGCCGCATCCGTCTTCGCCACCGTCGGCGAGGTCGTGGAGCTGCCGGAGTCGCAGATCGACGCGCTGAGCGCCATCTCGGGCTCGGGCCCCGCCTACGTCTTCTTCCTCATCGAGCAGTACCGCGAGGCGGCCCGCCGGCTCGGCTTCGACGAGGCGCAGGCGAGCGTGCTCGTCGACGCGACCTTCCGCGGCGCGAGCGAGCTGCTCGCCCACGAGGGGCTGCCGCCCGCCGAGCTGCGCCGCCGCGTCACGAGCCCCAAGGGCACCACCGAGCGCGCCATCGCCGTGCTCGAGGGCGCCGGGCTCGCCGACCTCTTCGAGGCCTCCGCCGAGGCCGCCATCGCACGCGCCAAGGAGCTCGCCGCCGGCTGAGCGCACCGCGCCCGAGCGGATGCGTCATAGGCGTTCCAGAGGCGACGCCCGGCTGCGCCGCGGCTGCATCATCGGCGCGGGCGAGGCGCCGCTCGCATCCTGAAGGTCCTTCACCGGACCCGAGAGGATGCACCATGACCGACACGCAGGTCACGCCCCAGCCCGCCGCCGCCCAGCCCGACACCTCGGTGCCGGCGGCGGGGCAGCAGCAGTACGGAGCAGCCCAGCAGCCGGCCGCCGCCGCCGCGTATGGGGCTCCGCAGCAGTACGGCCCGCCGCCGGTCGAGCAGTCCGCGAAGCCGGCCTGGCACCGACGAAGCTGGGTGCGCGTGACCGCGATCTCCATCGCGGCAGTCGTCGCCCTGGGTGGCGCCTTCGGTGCGGGAACCCTGCTGGGGCGCAGCCTCGGCCCGGCGGGAGGACCCGCCGGTTTCAGCCAGGGCGAGCTGCCGCAGGGCGGGCCCGGCGGCATGACGCCGCCGGACGGCAGCGGCGGCTTCGGACAGGCTCCCGGCTCGTCGACCGACAGCGGCACCACCGGCGACGATGGCACCACGAGCGACGGCTCCGGCGCCTGAGCCGATCAGCTCTGCAGGCCGGCGAACTTCTCGATGTCGTGCGAGTTGCCGCTCACGATGATGAGGTCGTGATTCGAGATGACGGTGTCGGGCGTGGCGTAGGTGAACTCCTTGCCGGGGCTCTTCACACCGACGACCGTGAGGCGGTGCTTCGTGCGGATGCCGGAGTCGTTGAGGCTCATGCCGCGGATCGCCTTCGGCGGGTACATCTTGACGATGGCGAAGTCGTCGTCGAACTCGATGAAGTCGAGCATGCGGCCCGAGACGAGGTGCGCGACCCGCTCGCCGGCCTCGGCCTCGGGGTAGATCACGTGGTTGGCGCCGATGCGCGCGAGGATCTTGCCGTGCGACTGGCTGATCGCCTTCGCCCAGATCTGCGGGATCTTCAGGTCGACGAGGTTCGCCGTGATGAGCACGCTGGCCTCGATCGACGAGCCCGTCGCGACGACGGCGATGGAGAAGTCCTGCGCGCCGATCTGGCGGAGCGCGTCGAGGTTGCGGGCATCGGCCTGCACGGTGTGGGTCACCCGGTCGGCCCACTTCTGCACGAGACCGGCGTCGGTGTCGACCGCGAGCACATCTCGGTCGAGCCGCTCGAGCTGGCCGGCCGTGGCGGCGCCGAAGCGGCCCAGGCCGATGATGAGCACGGGTGCGTCGTGCGCGATGCGTTCAACCAACGATCGGCCTCTCCTCTGCGCGGCGGAACAACTGAGCACGCTGGCTCGCGGCCAGGGCGGCCGCCAGGGTCACGGTACCAACGCGACCGGCCCACATGGTGGCCGCGAGGATGAGCTTGCCCGGGTCGTCGAGCGTCGACGTCAACCCGGTCGACAGCCCCGAGGTCGCGAAGGCGGAGATCACGTCGAAGAGCACGAAGTCGAGCGGCTCCTTCGTGATGTGCAGGAGGGCGACGGTCGACGTGGCCACGATCGTCGCGCCCCAGAGCACCACGCTCACCGCGAGGCGCAGCACGTCGCTGGGGATGCGCCGGTCGAAGGCCTGCATGTCGTGGTCGCCGCGGGCCTCGGCGAAGGCCGCGATGAACAGGATGGCGAGGGTCGTCACCTTGATGCCGCCGGCCGTGGAGGCGGAGCCGCCGCCGACGAACATGAGCATGTCCATGATGAGCAGCGTGGAGCCGTTCATCTCGTGGATGTCGACCGTCGAGAAGCCGCCCGAGCGGGTCATGATCGAGTGGAAGAGGCCCGTGATCGGCCGGAACCACCCGTCCTGCGCGCCGAGCGTGCTGGCGTTGCCCCACTCGAGCACCGTGATGGCGAGCCCGCCGAGCACGATGAGGATGAACGTGGTGACGAGCGTGAGCTTGACGTGCAGCGCCAGGCGTCCGCGGCGCTTCGCGTAGCGGAACAGGGCGAAGATCACCGGGAAGCCGACGCTGCCGAGGAACACGCCGAGCGAGATCACCCCGAGCATGTACGGGTCCTGCGAGAAGAGCCCCATGCCCTCGTCGTTGGGCGTGAACCCGGTGTTCGTGAAGGCGGATGCGGCCAGGTAGAAGGACTGCCAGGTCGCCGTCCACGGGTCGAAGCCCTCGAGGAGCAGGCGCGGCAGGATGAGGCCCATGAGCGCCAGCTCGATGATGAGCGTGCTGATCGCCACGGTCGAGAGCAGGCCGCCGATCTCGCCGAGCTTGAGCGCCGCGCTCTCGGCGACCGGTCGGTGCACCCGCATCGGCGAGCTGTCGCCGGCCGCGAGCAGCTTCTGGCGCAGACCGAGGCGCCGGGCGACGACGAGGCCCATGATGCTGGCGAGGGTGAGCACGCCGACGCCGCCGATCTGGAGGGCGACGAGGATGACCACGTTGCCGAAGACGGTCCAGTTCGTGGCCATGTTGACGGTGGTGAGGCCGGTGACGCAGATGGCCGACACCGCGGTGAAGAGCGCGTCGACGAAGGGCGTGCCACCCGGGCCGCGCGTCGAGACGGGCAGGCTCAGCAGCAGGGTGACGATCGCGATCAGCGCGGTGAAGATGCCGATCGCGAGCCGAGCGGGCCGATGCGCCGCGAAGTCGTCGATCGCGTCGCGCGCCCGTGCGGCGATCGATCGCTGCGAGGAGGGGTCGATCCGGCGTCGCCGGGTCAGTGCCATGCCGGTGGTCCTCCGTCTGAGCGGCTGGGGCGGCGGTCGTCGCCCGACGAGTCGTCATGGTACTCCCCAGCCGCATCGCTAGCCTTGGGTCATGGCCGACATCTTCGACATCATCGCCGACGCGAACCGTCGTGCGATCCTCGAGTTCCTCCTGCAGGCGAGCGGTCCCGGCGGCAACGGCGAGGCGACCTCCGCCGAGCTGGTCGCCTTCCTCGACCTCACCCCCCAGTCGGTCAACCGGCACCTCGGCCGCCTCGTCGAGGGCGGCCTCGTGCAGGCCGAGGGCGAGGGCGCGCAGCGCGTCTTCCGCCTCGTGCCCGAGGCCCTCGACGGTCTGGGCGAGTGGGTCGAGCCCTTCCTCGAGGCCAGCATCACCGGGCTCGCGCACCAGCAGGACTCCGCCGTCTTCACCGCCTGGGCGGGCGAGCGCATCCCCGACCCACTGCGCCGCGCCGCCGAGCGCCTGCCCGAGCCGGCCGAGGTCGGCAGCGCGCTGGGGCGTGCCCTCGCCGAGGCGAACTCGCGCGTCGTCGAGCCCGTGCTGCACCGCGTCGAGCCGGTCGCCGGCAGGGTCGCCGAGTCGGTCGAACCCTTCGTCGAGAAGGTCGCCGAGCGGGTCGAGCCGGTCGTCGAGCGGCTCAAGGAGCGCATCAACCGCCGTCGCGACTGAACCGCGTGCGGTCTCCCAGCTCCCTTGGGCTAGACTGCTCCGAGGTGTTTTTCCGGGTCCGGCCCGGTTCCGCCGGTCCATTCACCCGATCAGTGAGGTAATCCCATGGGTTCCGTCATCAAGAAGCGTCGCAAGCGCATGGCGAAGAAGAAGCACCGCAAGCTGCTTCGCAAGACTCGTCACCAGCGTCGCAACAAGAAGTAAGCACTTCTTCGCGAACGATCGAAGCGCCAGGCCCTCGGGCCCGGCGCTTTTTTCGTGGTATCGCGCAGGATGGGGGCATGAGCACCTCGATCGCCGATCTGCACGCCGCCGTCGCCGAGCTCGACGGCATCCTCGTCGTGGTACCGGGGGAGGGCAGCGGCCTGCCGGAGCTCGCCTGGGGCGACTCGTTCCTCTACTACGCGCCCGACGGCGTCATGCCCACGACCGTGCAGCCCTTCGCCACGATCGTCACGAAGGACTACCCCGATGACACGGCGTCCCGGCTCGGCGAGGGGCGCTTCCGGCTGAACGTCAACGTCTCGCGGGAGCGCTTCGTCGCGCTCACCGGCGAGGAGCCGCGCGCGCTCGAGCGGCCGCGCAAGCAGGATCTGGACGACACCGTGCATCCGCACCCCGTCTACGGCGCGATGGGCTGGATCGCCGTCGTGAATCCCGGGGCGTCGACCACGGCGCTGGCGGTCGAGCTGCTGCGCGAGGCGCATGCGGCCGCGAAGGCGCGGGCCGAGCGGCGCGACGGCGTCTGAGCCCCGCAGAACCGGCGAGCACCTGCGCTGGTCTGCGTGAGCACCCGACGAGCGGATGCGCCTGGTCCGCGCGAGCGGACGACGAGCGGATGCGAGCCCGTCAGGCCCCGCGCGCGGCCCGTCGCGACGCCGCGGAGACCCGCGGCAGCCGTCCGTGCACCCGCGTGTGCTCGCGCACCCGGCGCTTGGCGGCCTTGACGCTGTCGCGGGCGAAGGTGAGCGCGTCCCAGCCGCGCTCGCGGGCCTTGGCGGCCAGCTCCGCATCCGGGTTCACGACGACGCGGTTGCCGACGGCCTCGAGCAGCGGCAGGTCGTTGATCGAGTCGGAGTAGGCCCAGCACTCCTCGAGGTCGGCGCCGAGGCGCTCGACCATCTCGCGCGCGATGAGGCCCTTGCGCGCGCCGTGCAGCGGCGGTTCGAGCAGCCGGCCGGTGAAGCAGCCGTCGCCGTCGACCTCGACCAGCGTGCCGAGCGCGCCCGAGAGGCCGAGCCGGTCGGCGATGACCTGGGCGATGATCTGCGGTGTCGCGGTGACGAGCCAGACCTGGTGGCCGCGCGCGAGGTGCTCCTTGGCGAGCTCCACGGTCTCGGGCCAGAGGCGGGGCAGGATGTCGCGGTCGTAGATCTGCTCGGCGAGGTGCACGATGTCGGCCTGCCGGTGGCCGCGCACGATCTGCAGCGCGCGCTCCTTGACCCCGGCCAGGTGGCGCTGGTTCTCGCCGACGGCGAGGAAGCGGGCCTGGGTCCAGGCGAACATCATGAGGTCGCGCAGGCCCACGTGGCCCTGGCGCCAGGCGCCGCGGCCGATGTAGTAGGCGCTGGCGCCCCGCACCAGCGTGTTGTCGACGTCGAAGAACGCCACCACCGGCGCGGTCGCGAGGTCGTTCTCGTTCTCCGGGCGCATCCCGTTCATCCTACGCAGGGGGCGCGGCCTAGGCTGGTCGCGTGCCCGCCGTCGACGTGACCCTCATCGGCAAGCCCGGCTGCCACCTCTGCGACGACGCCCGCGTCGTCGTGCAGGGCGTGCTCGCCGGGCTCGAGTCCGAGCCCGGCGCCTCCGTGGCGCTCACCGAGCTGAACATGCTCGAGAGCGCGGAGCTGACCGAGGAGTACGCCGAGGACATCCCCGTCGTGCTGATCGACGGCCGCGTGCACAGCAACTGGCGCGTCGATGCGGAGCGGTTCCGCACGGCGCTCCGCTCGCGCAGGGAGGCGCTCGCATGACGATCACCCACATCGTGCTCTGGAAGCTGAACGGCGAGACCGAGGAGCAGCGCACCGCGCAGTTCGAGGGCATCCAACAGAAGCTCGAGGCGCTCGACGGCGTCGTGCCGTCGCTGCGCTCGCTCAAGCTGCGCCGCAACGAGGCGTACCACGACGCCAACCACGACATCGCGCTGCTGGCGGAGTTCGACGACGTCGCCGGCCTCGAGGCCTACCAGGTGCACCCGGCGCACGTGGAGGCTGCGGGCTACGTGCGCGAGCGCGTGACGGGCCGCGCGGCGGCCGACTTCACGCTGTAGCGGTCGCCGCGACGAGCGTCGCGACCGCGCAGACGACGAGAGCGGATGCTCGGGGCCCGGCCCCGTGCATCCGCTCTGCGCGTTCCGCCCCCGCGATCAGTCGATGATCTTGCCGGGGTTGAGGATGCGGTACGGGTCGGCGCTCTCGAAGAGGCCGCGCATGAGCGCGACGCCCTCGGGAGAGATGTCCTGCTCCATCCACGGGGAGTGCTCGACGCCCACCGCGTGGTGGTGGGAGAGCGTGCCGTCGTTGTCGATGAAGGCCTGCTGGATGGCCGACTTCACGAGCTGGTACTCGGCGAAGGGGTCGTCGCCGGTCACGAAGGCGAACGTGAAGTAGAGGCAGGCGCCCGCGTGGTACGAGTGCGACAGGTGGCACATGATCCAGCCCTTGCGGCCCATCGACGCGTAGGCGCCCTCGGCCGCGGCGATCACGTTGTCGTAGAGGCCCTGCAGCTTCGACCAGGGCGCCGCCGTCTCGGAGACGTCGGCCGCAGCTCCCCGGTCGAGCAGGAAGTCGCGGATGTACGGGGTGTCGAACTTCTTCTGGTCGTACAGCGCGCCCGGGCCGGTGCCGACGCCGAGGCCGCCGTGCTGGCGGATGATCTTGGCGACGATCCGCTTCTGGTAGGCCACGTGCGAGGGCGCGCCCTCGAAGCCGATGAAGGAGAGCGCCAGCTCCTCGAGGTTCCAGCCGCGCTTCTCGAGCACGGTCATGAGGCCCTTGGTGACGACCGAGGAGATGCCCTTCGACGCCTTGCGGGTCGCGAGCGAGAAGCCGGATTCGCGGGCGTCGCTGACGCGCGTGATGGAGGGCTTCGCATCCGACTCGTTGATCGCCTGCATGGCCTTGATGCCGGCCGAGAAGGTCGGGAAGAAGTAGGCCTGCACCTCGCGCTGGGCGGGCTTGCGGTGCACCTGCACCGTGACCTCGGTGATCACGCCGAGGCGGCCCTCGCTGCCGATGATCATCTCGCGCACGCTGGGGCCGGTGCTGGTCGAGGGCAGCGGGCGCAGCACGACGACGCCCTCGGGGCGCACCATGCGCAGGCCGCGGGCGATGTCGGCGATGTCGCCGTACTTGTCGCTCTGCATGCCGGAGGAGCGGGTCGCGACCCAGCCGCCGAGCGTGGAGTGCGTGAAGGAGTCGGGGAAGTGGCCGAGGGTCCAGCCGCGGTCGTTCAGCTGCGCCTCGAGGTCGGGGCCCTGGGCGCCGGCCTGGATGCGGGCGAGGCCGCTCTCCTCGTCGATGTCGAGGACGAGCCGCAGGCGACCCATGTCGAGGCTGATGATGACGCGGGGCTCGTCGGGCTGCGGCTCGAGGCTGCCGGCGATGTTGCTGCCGCCGCCGAAGGGGATCAGCACCCAGCCCTTCTTCGCGGCGAGCGCGACGACGGCGGCGATCTCGTCCTCGTCGGCCGGGTAGACGACCGCGTCGGGCACGCGCGGCAGGATGCCGGCGCGGATGCGCATGAGGTCGCGGATGCTCTTGCCGTAGGTGTGCACGACGCGGGCCTCGTCGTCGACGATCACCTGCTCCTCGCCCACGACGGCCGCGAGGGCCTTGCGCACGGGGGCGAGCGCCTTGGTGCGCGGCACCTTGAGGTCGCCGAACTCGGGCGGCGAACCGGCCTGCTTCGAGAGGTCGAGACCGACCGCCTTGAGCACGAAGGGCGCGAAGTTGGGCTTGTCGGCGTGGTGGAAGGCGACGCCCTCGACACCCCAGCCCCACCACTTCATGTGCTTGACGGATTCGACGTCGGTCATCCCTGATCCTCTCGGGTGCTCAGCCGCTCGACCTCCTGCTGGAGGCGGCGGGTGAAGTCTTCCACGCTCTCGCCCTCGGCGGCCCGCAGGGGCTCGCCGACGACGACCGCCACCGACGGGCGGCCCTTGACGGGCCAGCTGCGGTTGCGCGGCATGGCGCGCTGCGCGTCGATCAGGCCGATCGGCACGACGGGCACGTCGGTGCCCATCGCGAGCGCCGCCGCGCCCGGTTTGAAGCGGCGGATGCCCTCGCCGTTGCGGGCGCGACCGCCCTCGGGGAAGAGCAGCAGCGGCACGCCGGCCTCGATGAGGGCCTTCGACAGCCGCGGGCGGTTGCGGCCGCCGGAGCGGTCGACCGGGTAGGCGTTGAAGAAGAGCACGGTGAGCCAGGTGCGCCATTTGACGTCGAAGAAGTAGTCGGCGGCGGCGCCCGCGGCGAGGTGCTTGGCCCAGCGCCACGGTAGCGAGCCGAAGATGAGCGGAGCGTCGAGGTGGCTCGAGTGGTTCGCCACCACGACGAAGGCGCCCTTGAGGCCGCGCAGCCGCTCGCGGCCGGACACGTCCACGCGCACGAGGCGCCAGACGATCGGCCGCAGCAGGCCGCGCTGCGCGACGAATCGGGCGGCGGTGAGGGCGGGCGATCGGAATCGCCGGACGGGATCGCTCATCAGCGGGTCTGCTCGGTCTGCGGCACGGCGGGTGATTCGGAGCGGCGGGCCGAAGAGATCTTGCTCGAGATCCAGCGGATGGTCGAGCGGGGCAGATGGCGGCAGAAGAACAGCAGGGTCTTGAACTTCGCCGACGGGGTGGAGATGACCCGGCCGCGCCGCGCATCCCGCAGCGCCGTCGAGATGAGCTGATCCATGTCGACCCAGAGGATCGAGGGGATCGACGAGGTGCCGATGCTGGCCCGCTCGTGGAACTCGGTGCGCACCCAGCCCGGGTTGAGGCCGGTGACCTGCACGCCCGTGCCGCGCAGCTCCACCGAGAGGCCCTCGCTGTAGGAGGCGACCCAGGCCTTGACCGCCGAGTAGGAACCCATGGTGATGTAGCCGGCGACGCTCGCGACGTTGATGATCGTGCCGGCGCCGCGCGCCTTCATGGTGCGGCCGGCGGCACCGCCGAGCACCAGCACGGCGCGGATCATGACGTCGATCGCCAGCTCGTGCACGCTCGTGTCCTTCGACAGCAGCGACTTGTGCACGCCGAAGCCGGCGTTGTTGACGAAGAGGTCGACGGGCCGATCGGTCGACTCGAGGCGCTCGACGACGACCTCGACGGCGGCGCGATCGGAGAGGTCGGCGGAGATCGTCTCGACCTCGACGCCGTGGTCGGCGCGCAGGCGCTCGGCCGTCTCGGCGAGGCGCTGCTCGTTGCGCGCGACCAGCACGAGACCGTACCCATCGCGCGCCAGGGCCGTGGCGAAAGCGGCGCCGATGCCCGATGTGCCGCCCGTCACGAGAGCCGTTAGCATGGGGCAACCCTACGGCACGGCCTCGACGCCGCCGTACGCGCACGCGGGTGACCAATGCGGATTGCACTGTGCCTCCGAAGCACCGTTGACCGACCAGGAGGAGGCCGGATGATCCAGCCCGGAGCAGCGGACGCGCCCGACCGCCAGCACGACGACTCGCTCGTGCCCGCCGCCGAGTTCACGGTGCGCGAGTTCGCCCGCACCGCGGCCGGCAGCCACCGCTCGACCCTCGACCTCGAGGCCTACGAGCGCGAGCCGCTCGACGACGCCACCCTCGAGCTCGTCGACTTCCTCGCCCGCCTCGAGCGCTCTACCATGGCCCAGCTGCGCAGCGTGCTCGTCACGCCGACGCACAAGGACGCCCGCATCACCGCGTTCCTCGTCACCTGGGCCTACGAGAAGTACTGGATCGCGGATGCGCTCGAAGCGGTGCTGCATGCGCATCCCGGATACGAGGCGGCCGAATCCCGAGGTCCCGGCCGGCTCGCAGCCTTCTCGCGATCACTCGCCGACCGCTTCGAGCCGATCCGCGAATCCGTCGTCGCCAACCTCATCGGCGAGGACGTCGTCGCCGTGCACACCACCACCGGCGTCGTCGACGAATGGACCACCCGCGCCGCCTTCGAGGCGCTGCGCGACGCGACCTCGAACGACGAGTTCCGCACCATGCTCGAGCGCCTCCTCGGGGTGAAGGAGCGCCACGGCGCCTTCTTCGCCGCCCAGACCCGCGACCGCCTGCGGCGCTCGCCGAAGGCCGCGAAGCTCACCCGCAAGCGCCTGAACCGCCAGCACTGGCCGCTCGGCGCCATCGACGAGGACCCGCAGCTCGCGGCGCGCTTCTTCGAGACGCTGCTGCCGGATGCGACCATCGCCGCGATCGACGCGCGCATCGAGGCCTACCCGGGCCTCACCGGCCTCGGCCTGCTGCGCCGCGCGAAGTCCGGCCAGCCCGCCATCGCCCGCGCCGGGGAGGCGCTCGGCCGCTCGGCCGCCGACGTGAGGAACCGCATCCGATGACGACGACCAACACCGACCTCGGCGACGCCCATGTGCTGCTCACCGGCGGCACCGGCTTCGTCGGCCAGGCGATCCTCGAGCGCCTGCTGACCGACCACCCGGGCACCCGCGTCTCGGTGCTCGTGCGCCGCAAGGGCGCGACGACCGCGCAGCAGCGCATCGAGAACCTGCTGCGCAAGACCGTCTTCCAGCCTTGGCGCGACGCCGTCGGCGAGGACGAGGCCCGCCGCATCCTGCGCGAGCGCGTCACCGTGCTCGAGGGCGACCTCGGCTCGGTGCCGCCGCTGCCGGCCGACCTCGACCTCGTGCTGCACAGCGCCAGCACCGTCAGCTTCGACCCGCCCATCGACAAGGCCTTCGAGACCAACGTCGGCGGGGCCACCGGCCTCTACGGCGCGCTGCTCGCCGCCGGCGCCGACCCGCACGTCGTGCACATCTCCACCGCCTACGTGAACGGCGCCCGCAAGGGCATCGTCGCCGAGCGCTCCGTCGACCACGACGTCGACTGGCGCCTCGAGGAGGCCTCGAGCAAGCAGGCCCGCGAGCGCGTCGAGTTCTCCAGCCGCCGGCCGGAGGCGCTGCGCCGCTTCCTGCAGGAGGCCCGCGCCGAGGTCGGCAAGGTCGGCCCGCAGGCCGTGGCCGAGGGCGCCGAGGCCGCGCGCAAGCGCTGGGTCGACGCGCAGCTCGTCGACCGCGGGCGCCTGCGCGCCGAGAGCCTCGGCTGGACCGACGTCTACACGCTCACCAAGGCGCTCGCCGAGCGCGTCGCCGAGGAGCTGTGGGCCGGCGACGGCCACCGGCTCTCCGTCGTGCGCCCCTCCATCATCGAGAGCGCCGTCGCGCACCCGTACCCGGGCTGGATCGACGGCTTCAAGGTCGCCGACCCGCTGATCCTGGCCTACGGCCGCGGCCAGCTGCCGGAGTTCCCGGGCGTGCCCGACAGCGTGCTCGACATCATCCCCGTCGACTACGTGGTCAACGCGATCCTGGCCGCCGCGGCGAACCCGGCGCCCGCATCCGAGCCGCAGTACTTCCACGTGGCCAGCGGCAAGAGCAACCCGCTGCCGTTCCACGAGATGTACGAGAACGTCAACGAGTACTTCACGGCCAACCCGATCCCGGCCGAGGCCGGGCCGATCGCGGTGCCGAACTGGCGCTTCCCCGGCGTGCGCCGCGTGGAGCGCGCCCTCGTCAGCCGGGAGCAGCGCGTCGCCCAGGCCGAGCGCCTCGTCTCGCGCCTGCCCGCCACCTCCCGCTCGCGCGGCTGGCTCGACCGCATCCAGTCGGCCAAGCACGAGCTCGAGACGATGCGCGGCTACACCGACCTGTACCGCGCGTACGTGCAGACCGAGATCATCTTCGACGACAGCCGCACCCGCGGCCTGCACGCGGAGCTGCCGCAGGAGCTGCGCGAGGACCGCGGCTTCGACGTGGCCGCCATCGACTGGCGGCACTACTTCCAGCAGGTGCACTTCCCGTCGATCACGACGCTCACCAAGGCCTTCGCCAACCGCAACTCGGGCGGCGCCAAGGCCCGGAAGGCCCTGCCCGAGCGCACGGACGTCGTCGCGGTCTTCGACCTCGAGGGCACCGTGCTCGAGGCCAACCTCGTCGAGCAGTACCTCTGGCTGCGGCTCGCCGACAAGGGCGCGGCGCTCTACCCCCGCGAGGCCGCGCGCATCCTCGCCACCTTCCCCACCTACCTGGCGGCGGAGCGGCGGGCGCGCGGCGAGTTCATCCGCTCGTTCCTTCGCCTGTACAAGGGGATGCGGGTGGCCGACATCGAGCGGCTGGTCGAGGGCCGGGTCGGTCGTCAGCTGCGCGCGCACCTGCTCACCGAGGCGCTGCAGCGCGTGGCCGAGCACCGCGCGGCCGGGCACCGCACCGTGCTCGTGACCGGCGGCATCGACCTGGTGACCGCATCGGTCGCCCCCTACTTCGACGAGGTCGTGGCGGGACGGATGCACGAGCGCGACGGCGTGCTCACCGGCTACCTCGCCACCCCGCCGCTCGTCGACGAGGCACGGGCCGCCTGGCTCAAGCACTACGCGGCCGAGCACGGCGTGAACCTGGCGAAGTCGTACGGCTACGGCGACTCCCACGCCGACCGCGCCTGGCTCTCGTTGGTCGGGAATCCGACCGCCGTGAACCCGGACGCCCATCTCTATCGCTACGCTCGCAGCAAGCGCTGGGATGTGGCGGACTGGACCCGCAAGGGCGCCAACCCACCCTCCCCGGCCGCGGCTCCGAACCACGACTGACCCGTTCGCACGCCCGAAGGACACCACACGCATGGCATTCGACATCGACCAGTACACCGAGACCAGCGAGGGTGTGGGCTGGGACGATCTGGACTTCGAGGCGTTCAAGACGCATCCGCTGCCGGAGCAGACCCTGCGCAGCCTGCGCTACATGTGCGACGTGGAGTACCACACGGTCTGCTACCTGCGCGATCTGCTCGTGACGCCGTCGCACAAGGAGCGCGACATCAGCGCGTTCATGACGATGTGGAACCGCGAGGAGTTCTGGCACGGTGAGGCCCTCGCCGCGGTGCTGGGCATGCACGGCATCACCGTCGACTTCGACCAGCTCAAGGCCACGCGCCTCAAGCTCGGCTGGCGCGACAAGATCGCGCCCCTGAAGCAGTCGATCCTCGGCAACGTCGTGGGCGAGGACTTCGTGGCCGTGCACATGAGCTGGGGCGCCGCCAACGAGTGGAGCGCCGTGGCCGCCTACCGCCGGCTCGCGAAGCTCGAGGACCACCCCGCGCTCTCGCCGCTGCTCAAGCGCATCGCGCAGCAGGAGACCCGGCACGTGGCCTTCTACGCCTCGCAGGCCCGCGAGCGCCTCGCCAAGAGCAAGGTCGCCCAGAAGCTCACCCGCCTCGCCCTCTCGAAGGCCTGGGGCCCGGTCGGCTCGTCGATCAGCTCCGACGAGGACGTCAAGCACGTGATGGGCCACCTCTTCGGCTCGGAGGAGGGCGTCAAGGAGATCGCCCGCATCGACGCGAACATCGCGAAGCTCCCCGGCATGGAGGGCCTCTCCATCGTGGGCGACTCGCTGCGCAAGCGCGGGGTCGTCGCGGCGTAGCCGCCGCTGGGTGGTTCCACCCGGTCTCCCCCGAAGCGGGGATGCCCGCGGCGCCAGCCGTTCCGTAGCGTGATCGCGGAATCGAGCATGGGGGATGCGGATGGCCGCGCAGGCAGGTTGGTACGACGACGTCACCGTTCCGGGGCAGGAGCGCTTCTGGGACGGGGAGGCGTGGACCGAGCAGGTCAAGCCGAAGGCGCAGGAGCGTCGGCGACGCACCGTGCGGCTGCCGTTCGTGATCGCCATCGGCGTGGGCGCCCTGCTCGTGGGCGTCGCCATCGGCGGAGGCGGAGGCGACCCCACCACGAGCGACGAGTACCTCGCGGTCGCTGAGGAGCTCGTGGTCGCGGAGGACGCCTCCGCGGATCTCGCGCGCGAGTCCGCAGCGCTCGAACGGGAGCTGGAATCGCTCGCCGAGGAGGTGAGCGAGCTCGCCGACCAGCAGGAGGCGGTGCTCGCCGCCGAGGCCGCGATGGTGGAGCGCGAGACCGCTGCGGACGACCGCGATGGCGCGTTGCAGCAGCGCGAGACGGACGTGCAGAGCCGTGAGACCGCGGTGCAGGCGCGGGAGACGGCGTCGTCGAGCTCGCGGCAGTCCGCTCCGGCCCCGGTGCAGCAGCCCGCGGCTCCGGCTCCCGCTCCCGCGGTGTCCTACGCGAACTGCACCGCGGCCCGAGACGCCGGTGCCGCTCCGGTCAGGTCGGGAGACCCCGGCTACGGCCGGCACCTCGACCGCGACGGCGACGGGGTCGGCTGCGAGTAGCGCCCCGCCGTTCCGATGCGCTCAGGCCGCCGGGGCGGCGCCGTCGGTGAGCTCGATCGGCAGCGACGGGCCCATGCGCCGCAACGTCTGGAAGGTCGGCACGAGCGCGTGGTACAGCTGGGCGAACGTGGGCTGCAGCTGGGCGTAGACGGCGGAGGTGCGCGGATCGGGGCGCACGGTCTCGTCGACCGGGATCTGGTCGGCGACGACGTCGATCGAGTCGATGAGCCCGAGGGCGTCCATGCCGAGGATGGCGGCCCCGTAGCCCGAGCCCTCCTGGCCCTCCGCGAACTCGATGGGCATGCCGAGCGCCGCGGCGAGCACGTCGCGCCAGAGGTCGCTCTTCGTGACGCCGCCGGTGGCGCGCACGTGCCGCACGTCGAGCCCTGCGGCCCGCATCGACTGCAGCACCACGGCGAGCTGCAGGCACACGCCCTCCACGGCGGCGCGGATCATGTGCTCGCGCGAGTGCCCGCGGGTGAGGCCGATGTAGGCCCCGGTCGGCAGTGCGCTCCAGTGCGGCGCCCGCTCGCTGAGCAGGTACGGCAGCATGATGAGCCCGCCGGAGCCGGGCTGAGCCCGGGCGGCGAGAGCCAGCAGCTCGGGCGCGCTGTCCTCCCCGAGCTCGGGGGCGACCTGCTCCCGCACCCAGTCCAGCGTGGCGCCGCCGTTGTTGATGGCGCCGCCGACGATCCAGCGGTCCTCGGTGAGCGCGTAGCAGAACACGCCGCCCTGGGGGTCGACCGCCGGTCGCTCGACGGCGACGCGCAGGGCTCCGCTCGTACCGATCGAGCAGGCGGCGACACCGGGCTCGACCGCTCCGACGCCGAGGTTCGCGAGCGGTCCGTCGCCGGCGCCGGCGACGACGGGCGTGCTCCGCGGCAGACCGGTCGCCGCAGCAGCCTCCTCGGTGAGACCGTCGAGCACGTGGCGGGTGCGCACGAGCTCGGGCAGCTGCTCGGGGGTGACCCCGGCGAGCTGCAGCGCCTCGTCGTCCCACGCGAGGCGGTGGATGTCCATGAGGCCGCTGCCGCTGGCCAGGGAGTGGTCGACGACGAGCGCGCCGGTGAGGTGCAGCAGCACGAAGTCCTTGATGCCCACCCAGAAGGCCACGCCCTCGTGGATCTTCGGCTCGACGTCGCGGAACCACATGAGCTTCACGAGCGGGGACATCGGGTGGATCGGCGTGCCCGTGCGGCGGTGCAGCTCCAGCGCGCCGGTCGTCTGCCGCAGCTGCTCCGCCTGGCTGCGGGCGCGGGTGTCGCCCCAGGTGATGACCGAGGTGACCGGTGCGAACTCGGCGTCGAGGCCGAGCAGGCTGTGCATGGCCGAGGAGAACGAGATGCCCGCGACGCGCTCGGCGCCGAGCTCGGCGACGACGTCGCGCACGGCGCTGACCGCGGCGGCGAGGATCGCCTGCGGGTCCTGCACCGCGTGGCCGGGGTGCGGGGTGTCGAGCGGGTAGCCGTGCGAGGCGGTCGCGACCTGCTCGCCCGCGGTGGTGAAGGCCACGGCCTTCGTGCTGGTGGTGCCGAGGTCGAGTCCGATGACGACCTTGTCATTGCTGCTCATGCTGATTCCCTCTGTCAGTCGCGCCAGGTCGACACGAGCACTTTGCCGCTGATCGCGGAGTCCTTGGCGATCTCGAAGGCCCGCTCGGCCTCGCCCGCGTCGATGACGTGGGTGATCACGGCTCCGAGGGCCGGTGTGGTCGCGAGGAGGCGCACGGCCTCGTCGATCTCGTCCTTGAAGCGGAAGACGCCGAGCACCGTCAGCTCCTTGGCGATCGCCGGGGCGAGGTTGATGGGCCGCGGCTGGTCGGGCATCATGCCGATCTGCGCCACGACGCCGCGGCGGCGGGCGGCCACGAAGGCCGAGCTGACCGCCGGGGCGGCGCCCGAGCACTCGAGCACCACGTCGAAGGCGCCGGCGGGCACCTCGTCGACGCCGATGCGCAGGGTCTCGTCGGCGCCGACCGCGAGGGCGCGTGCGAGGGGCTCGGGCAGCAGGTCGACGACGGTGACCCGTGCGGCGCCGCGGGCCTTGGCCGCGGCCGCGGCCAGCAGGCCGATCGGGCCGGCGCCCGAGACGAGGACGGATGCGCCGGTCACGTCGCCGGCGCGCGTCACGCCGTGCAGGGCCACGGCCAGCGGCTCGGCGAGGGCCGCGCGGTCGAGCGGCAGCCCCTCCGGCAGCACGCGCACCATGCCGGCGTCGACCACCAGGTACTCGCTCATGGCGCCCTGCGTGTGCGGATGCGTGGAGGCGCTGCCGAGGTAGGAGCCGCCGGGCCACAGGTGCGGGGCTTCCTCGATGCCCGGCTCGGCGGTGCCGAAGCGCGCCGGGTGCACGGTGACGGGCGTGCCCGCCGCGAGGCGTCCGCTCGGATCGTGGTCGACACGGCCGGAGAGCTCGTGCCCGGGGGCCAGCGGCTCCTCCACCACGAAGGCGCCGTTCGCACCCTCGAAGTAGTAGTGCAGGTCGGAGCCGCAGATGCCGACGTAGTCGACGCGGATGCGCACCTCGTCGGCGCCGGGCTCGGGGGTGGGCGCCTCGCGCTCGGCGAGGGCCAGCTTGCCGTCGATCTGGATGGTCTTCATGCGGTGCTCCCGTGTCTCAGACGACGCTCGTCATGCCGCCGTCGACGAAGATGTTCTGCCCCGACACGAAGTCGCTCGCCCCGGAGGCGAGGTAGACCAGCGTGCCGCGCAGCTCGTCGACCCGGCCCCAGCGCTGCGCGGGGGTGCGCTGCTTGAGCCAGGTGTCGAAGGCCTCGTCCTGCCAGAGCGCGCTGTTCATCTCGGTGGCGAAGTAGCCGGGCGAGAGCGTGTTGACCTGCACGTTGTGCCGGGCGAGGTCGGCGGCCATGCCGCGGCTCAGCTGCGCGACCCCGCCCTTGCTCGCCGAGTAGGGCGCGATCGTCTGACGGGCGAGCATCGACTGCACGCTCGCGATGTTGATGATCTTGCCCGAGCCGCGCTCGACCATGCCGGGGGCGACGAAGCGCGAGACGTAGAACACGCTCGACAGGTTCGTCGCCATCACCGCGTCCCAGTCCTCCACCGGGAACTCGGTGAACGGCGCACGGCGCTGCACGCCGGCGTTGTTGACGAGGATGTCGGGCACGCCGTGCTCGGCGACGATCGCCTCGACCGCCGCCTCGACCGCCTTCGCGTCGGTGACGTCGAAGAGGGTCGAGGCGGGGCGGGCGCCGGTGGCCTGCTCGATCGCGTCGCCGGTCGCGGCGAGCGCCTGCTCGTCGCGACCGTGCAGGATCACGCGGGCGCCGGCCTCGGCGAGGGCGATCGCGAGCGAGCGCCCCAGGCCGCGGGAGGAGCCGGTGACCAGCGCGAGCTTGCCGGTGAGGTCGAAGAGATCGGTGGTCATCGCGGCGCCCCGATCAGAACAGCGAGCCGACGGCGAAGATGAGCAGCGCGACCGCGAAGCCGGCCACCGACTCGATCGCCTGCTGCACGGTCCAGACCCGCAGCGTGGTCTTCACATCCATGCCCATCAGGCGGCCGACCAACCAGAAGCCGGAGTCGTTGACGTGGCCCGCGAACACCGAGCCGGCCGCCGTGGCGAAGACGATCGCAGCGAGCTGCACCGGGTTGAAGTCGCCGAGCGCGACGGCCGGCGCGATGAGGCCCGCGGCGGTGACGAGGGCGACGGTCGCCGAGCCCTGGGCGAGGCGCAGGATGGCCGCGATGATCCAGGCGGCGACGATGAGCGGCAGGCCGAGGTCGCCGAGCACGTCGGCGAGCGCGTCGCCGATGCCGGAGGTGCGCAGCACGCCGCCGAACATGCCGCCGGCGCCGGTGATGAGCACGACCGAGCAGATCGGGCCGAGCGCGCTCTCGAGCACCTTCTCGAGCGCGCTGCCGCTGACGCCGCGGGCGCGACCGAGCACGATCGCCGCGACGAGCACGCTGATCAGCAGCGCGATGCCGCTGGTGCCGATGAGGACGAGCGCCTGCACCCAGAGGGCGTCGCCGTCGACGACGCCGACCGTGCTCAGCGAGCTGAGGCCGGTGTTGAGCAGGATGAGCACGAGCGGCACCGCGAGGATCGCGATGACGGTGGAGGCCTTGGGCGGGTTGACCGCGTGCACGTCGTCCTTCTCGCTGCCGAAGAGCGAGAGCACGGGCAGCGGGATGCGCTTGTTGACGAACTTGGCCCACAGGTAGCCGGTGACGTACCAGAGCGGGAACGCGATGATGAGGCCGATGAGCATGACCACGCCGAGGTCGGCGCCGAGCAGCTCGGTCGCCGACACGGGGCCGGGGTGCGGGGGCAGGAAGACGTGCATGACCGAGAACGCGCCGGCGGAGCTGATGCCGTAGAGCAGCATCGACTTGCCGCCCATGCGGCGGGCCACGGCGAAGATGATCGGCAGCATCACGATGAGGCCGGCGTCGAAGAAGATCGGGAAGCCCATGATGAGCGAGGCGAGGCCGAGCGCGAAGGGCGCCCGCTTCTCGCCGAAGACGTCGACCATTTTGTCGGCCAGCACCTTCGCGCCGCCGGAGGCCTCGACGAGTCTGCCGAGCATGGCGCCGAGCCCGACGAGCAGGGCCACCGATCCGAGCGTGGTGCCGAAGTTCATCGTGAGCACGCCGGCGATCTCGCCCGTCGGGATGCCGGTGGCCACCGCGGTGAGCGCCGAGACGATCACGAGTGTGAGGAAGGCGTGCAGTTTGAAGACGATCACCAGCACGAGGATCAGTGCGATCGCTCCCGCTGCGATGGCCAGGAGCGGTCCGGCCCCCAGTGTTTGCGTCCAGTCGTCCATGTCGATCTTCTCCATTGAATTCGTCTGCTGGATGGGCGCTCGGGATGGCGAGCGGTTCCGGGCAGGCTACTGCGAGGGCGCGGGTGACCCGCGTGAGCAGGAGCAGCGTGCCACGAAAGGTAGTACCTTTGCAAGCGCACCGTCGCAACCGGGTCGACGGAACGATGAGCGGACGGGTCGATGACGACGGATGGCGGAGCGCACGGTGCCCTGCTCGAGGCCCTCGGCCGGCGCATCGCCGCGGGCGACCCAGCCGCCGGAGCGGTGCTCACGCTCGCCGGCCTGGAATCGGAGTACCGGGTCTCACGCACCCTCGTGCGCGAGACGATCCGCGTGCTCGAGTCGCTCGGCATGGTGCGATCCCGCCGCCGCATCGGCATCACTGTGCAGCCGCGCGAGCACTGGCACGTGCTCGGCGCCGAGACGATCCGCTGGACCCTCGAGGGTCCGCTGCGCCACCGGCACCTGGTGGAGCTCATGGAGCTGCGCGCCGCCCTCGAGCCGGTCGCCGCACGATTCGCTGCCGAGCGGGCCACCGCCGCGCAGCGCGCGGAGCTCGTCGCCCTCGCCACCGAGCTCGATCGGCTCGGCCGGTCCGGCCTCGGCGACGGCGACGCCTACCTCGCGGTCGACATCGAGTTCCACGAACTGCTGCTCGCCTCCAGCGCGAACGCCCTCTACGCCGAGCTCGCCGGCCCGGTGCGCGAGATCCTCATCGGCCGTACCAGCCTGGGACTCACGCCCGCCGTGCCGGCCGCCGGCACGCTCGACGCCCACCTGTCGGCCGCCCACGCCATCGCCGCCGGTGACGGGAGCGCGGCGGAGCACGCCGTGCGCACCCACATCGCGATCGTCAGCGACGAGATCGAGCAGGGCTGACGCGTGAAGGCCGCGGTCAGCCTTGCTGCATCGGGCCGACGTCGAGCAGCTCGACGTCGGTCGAGCAGGCCACGAGGTCGCTCGTCTCGATGAAGAGCGACTCCTCGTCGCCGGGCGGGTAGACCCGGAAGCCGTCGGCGTCGCGCGGCTGGCAGTCGGCGTTCGAGTAGTTCAGCGCCTGGGTCACCATGAGCGGCGCGTACGTCGAGGAGCCCGGGTCGATCACGATCGTCTCGTTCGGATACTGGTCGGTGCGGTTCTGCGTCGCCGCCGCGCCGAGCTGGCTGCCGTCCCCGCCGCCGACGAAGGAGACGCCGGGCCAGCCCTGCAGGGAGCAGGGGTCCGCGCCGTCGTTGACGAGCACGAGGCGCAGGCCGAAGGAGCCGGCGGCGCCACCGCCCTCATCCGTCTCGGCCGTGCCGGTCAGGTCGCCGGCGAGGCAGCGGGGCGGCTCGCTCGCGGCGGTGTCCTCGCCCGGGCCCGCGGACGGGGTCGACGGCGCGGACGCCGGGGGAGCGGAGGCCTGACCGGAAGCGGTCGGCTGGGGCTCGGCGGCACCGGCGCAGCCGGCGAGGATCAGGGTCAGCATCGTGGCGGCGGCGGCCGTCGGCAGCAACTTGCGCATGCCTCCACGCTGCCACCGAAGCGGATGCGTCGCATCCGCTCCCAGCGAGCGCTCACGTCGCGCGGACGGCGCGCGCAAGGTGATCGCCGCTCAGGCCGCGGGATTCTTGCATGTCGGAACGACACAGGAATGGTCGCACGACAAGGCATCTGTCGTTCTGCCATGCCGTTACCGGCGGGGAGCCAGGCGGCACGGCCGTGCGGGACCGGTACGGCTCAGTCGAGCGCGTCGAGCGCGTCGAGCGCCGCGCGGGTCGACGCGGTGAGCGGATGCGGCAGATCGTCGCGCGCGAACCATCCGATGGCCGCGTGCTTGGCCGGCTCGATGTTGCGCGGCTCGCCCTCGATCGAGGTGGCCAGCAGCACGGGCGAGATCCAGTGGCTGCCGCGCTCGCGGTCGATCTGATCGGTGACCGCGAGCAGGCGCAGTGGGCCGAGCCCGATGCCGAGCTCCTCGCGGATCTCGCGCCGCGCGGCCTGCTCGACCGTCTCGAAGAGGTCGACCTTGCCGCCGGGGATGCCCCAGCATCCGCTCTCGGGATCGCGCAGCCGCTGCAGCAGCAGGATGCGGCCATCGACGACGATCGCGGCCCCGCATCCGCTCCTCGGCTCGGTCTGGTCCACGGCACCGAGCTTAACGACGACGCCCCCTCGCTACTGGCGGCGAGGGGGCGTCGGATCGTGCGACGAGCGGGAGGTCAGCCGCGGTTGCGGCGCTTGTTCCAGACGTCGAAGGCCACGGCGAGCAGCAGCACCAGGCCCTTGATGAACTGCTGCGCGTCGGTGCCGATGCCCATGAGCGACATGCCGTTGTTGAGCACACCCATGATCAGACCACCGGTGATGGCGCCGATGACGGTGCCGATGCCGCCCGAGACCGCCGCGCCGCCGATGAAGGCCGCGGCGATCGCGTCGAGCTCGAACAGGTTGCCCGCGCCCGGTCCGGCCGAGTTGAGGCGGCCGGTGAACACGAGGCCGGCGAGCGCGGCGAGCACGCCCATGTTGACGAAGAGGTAGAAGTCGACCTTCTTCACGTTGATGCCCGAGAGCTCCGCCGCGTGCTGGTTGCCACCGCGCGCGTAGACGTGGCGGCCGAAGACGCTGCGGTTCATGACCGCGGTGTAGACGACGATCAGCACGCCGAGCACGACGAGCACGATCGGGGTGCCGCGGAAGCTCGCGAGCAGGAACGTGATCGCCAGGATGATGCCGCCGAGGAAGACCAGCTTGATCAGGAACCAGGCAATGGGCTCGTCCTCGAGGCCGAGCTTCACGCGGTGCGCGCGGGCGCGCACCTGCTGGCTGACCAGCAGCACGGTCGCGATGACGCCGAGGCCGACCGTGATCCACTCCAGCGGCGAGGTCGCCGCCGGGAACAGCTCCGGGAAGACGAAGCCGCCGCCGAGCTGGCGGTACTCGGTCGGGAACGGGGTGATCTGCTGACCGCCGAGCACCATCTGGGTGAGGCCGCGGAAGAGCAGCATGCCCGCGAGGGTGACGATGAAGGCCGGGATGCCGACGTAGGCGACCCAGAATCCCTGCCAGGCACCGACGAGCGCGCCGACGAGGAGGCCGCCGACGATGGCCGCCCACCAGGGCCAGCCCCACTGGGTGATCATGACGCCGGACATCGCGCCGACGAAGGCCGCGACCGAGCCGACCGAGAGGTCGATGTGGCCGGCGATGATGATCATCACCATGCCGATCGCGAGGATCAGGATGTAGCTGTTCTGCACCACGATGTTCGTGACGTTGGCGGGCTGCAGCAGCGAACCGCCGGTCAGCACCTGGAACAGCGCGATGATCACGATCAACGCGAGGAAGATGCCGATCTGGCGGAGACGGCTCGCGAGGAAGTCCACGCCGTCCTTGATGGTAGCCATGGGCTGTCAGTCCTTTTCCTTGGTCATGTACTGCATGAGCACTTCGGGGTTGGCCTCGGCGATGGGGACGTCAGCGGTGATGCGTCCCTCCGAGAGGGTGTAGATGCGGTCGCAGATGCCGAGCAGCTCGGGCAGCTCGGAGGAGATGACGATGATCGCCTTCCCCTCGCTCGCGAGCTTGTTGATGATCGTGTAGATCTCGTACTTGGCGCCGACGTCGATGCCGCGGGTGGGCTCGTCGAGGATCAGCACGTCGGGGTCGCTGAACATCCACTTCGACAGCACGACCTTCTGCTGGTTGCCGCCGGAGAGCTTGCCTGTGAGCGCCTCGACATTGGGCGCCTTGATGTTCATGCTCTTGCGGTAGTCGTTCGCGACGACGGTCTCGCGACCGGCGTCGACGAAGCCGCCCTTGGCGAGCTTGCCGAGCGCCGCCATCGAGATGTTGCGCTTGATGTCCTCGATGAGGTTCAGGCCGTACTGCTTGCGGTCCTCGGTGGCGTAGGCGAGACCGTGGTCGATCGCCTCCTTCACGGAGTGCGCGCGGATCTCGGTGCCGTTCTTGTAGAGCTTGCCGGTGATGCCCTTGCCGTAGGAGCGCCCGAAGATGCTCATCGCCAGCTCGGTGCGCCCGGCGCCCATGAGGCCAGCGATGCCGACGACCTCGCCGGCGCGCACGTTGAGGTTGGCGGCGTCGACGACGACGCGCGAGCTGTCCTCCGGGTGGTGCACCGTCCAGTCCTCGACGCGCAGCACCTCCTCGCCGATGGCGGGGGTGCGGTCGGGGTAGCGGCTCTCGAGGTCGCGACCGACCATGCCCTTGATGATGCGCTCCTCGGAGATCTCGTCCTTGCGCAGGTCGAGCGTCTCGATGGTGCGGCCGTCGCGGATGATCGTGACCTTGTCGGCGATGGCTTTGATCTCGTTCAGCTTGTGGCTGATGATGATCGACGTGATGCCCTGGCCGCGCAGGTGCGAGATGAGGTCGAGCAGGTGCGCGGAGTCCTCGTCGTTGAGCGCCGCCGTGGGCTCGTCGAGGATGAGCAGCTTGACGTCCTTCGAGAGCGCCTTGGCGATCTCGACGAGCTGCTGCTTGCCGACGCCGATCTGCGAGACCGGCGTGATCGGGTTCTCCTTGAGGCCCACCCGAGCGAGGAGCTTGGACGCCTCGAGGTTCGTCTTGTCCCAGTCGATGAAGCCGCGCGTGGCCTGCTCGTTGCCGAGGAAGATGTTCTCGGCGATCGACAGGTACGGGCTCAGCGCCAGCTCCTGGTGGATGATGACGACGCCGGACTTCTCGCTGTCGCGGATGCCGCTGAACGACATCACCTCGTTCTCGAAGACGATGTCGCCCTCGTAGGTGCCGTGCGGGTAGACCCCGGAGAGCACCTTCATGAGCGTCGACTTGCCGGCGCCGTTCTCGCCGCAGATGGCGAGGACCTCGCCGCGCTGCACCTGCAGGTTCACGTTCTGCAACGCCTTGACGCCGGGGAACGTCTTGGTGATGTCCCTCATCTCGAGGATGGTGTGGGCCATGCCCTGCCTCACTTCACTGTGTTCGGGAGTACTGCTGGTCGGGCGGGAAGCGTCCCGACCGGGGGACGGGCCCGGCCGCTGTGCGCGACCGGGCCCGTGAGTCGTGCTGCTTACTGCAGCTCGTCCTCGGTGTAGTAGCCGGAGTCCACGAGCACCTCGGTGATGTTGCCCTCGGTCACGACCACCGGGTCGAGCAGGAAGGCCGGCACGACCTTCTCGCCGTTGTCGTAGTCGGTGTCGTTGTTCGTCTCGACCTCGTCGCCGTTGAGCAGCGCGTCGACCATGTTCACCGCGACGTCCGCGAGCTCGCGGGTGTCCTTGAAGATGGTCGAGTACTGCTCGCCCGAGGCGATCATCTTGACCGAGCTGAGGTCGGCATCCTGACCGGTGACGACCGGGAAGTTGTCGCTGTTGTAGGCGCCCGACGACTCGAGGCCCGCGATGATGCCCTGCGAGAGGACGTCGGCCGCCGAGAGCACGCCGTCGAGCTCGGCGCCGCCGCCGATGCTGACGAGGTTCTCCATGCGGTCCTGGGCGTTCTCCGGCAGCCAGCGCAGGATCGAGGCCTGCTCGAACTCGACCTGGCCGCTGGGCACGACGAGCGTGCCGTCCTCGATGTAGGGCTCGAGGACCTCCATCGCGCCGTTCCAGAAGAAGGTCGCGTTGTTGTCGTCGTTGGAACCCGCGAAGAGCTCGACGTTGAAGGGGCCGGCCTCGCCGGTCTCCTCGCCGTTCTCGTCGAGCACACCGAGGCCGGTCAGCAGCGAGGTGCCCTGCTGCACGCCGACGTTGAAGTTGTCGAAGCTCGCGTAGTAGTCGACGTTCTCGGTGCCGTTGATGAGGCGGTCGTACGCGATGACCGGGATGCCCTGCGACGCGGCCGACTCGAGCACGTCGGTGAGCGTGGTGCCATCGATCGAGGCGATGATCAGGGCCTTGGCGCCCTGGGCGATCATGTTCTCGATCTGCGAGACCTGCGTGGGGATGTCGTCGTTGGCGTACTGCAGGTCGGTCTCGTAGCCGAGCTCCTCGAGCTGGGCGACGACGTTGTTGCCGTCGTCGATCCAGCGCTCGGAGGTCTGGGTCGGCATCGCGATGCCGACGAGCGCACCCTCGTTGTCGCCGGCCTCGGGCTCGGTGCCCGCGCCGCCGCGACCGCCGGAGCAGGCCGCGAGGCTGGTGGCGAGTCCCACTGCGGCGATGCCGATGAGGAGCTTGCGTGCTTTCACTGTGGTGTCCTTCCAGACGTCGTTGTCATGTGGCGGAGCGGGCCCGGTCCTGGTGCGGAGGGGGCGCGTCGCCGGTTCGCCGTGAAGCTGGCGGTGCAGGGGTGGGCGATGGTCGCTCGGAAGGGCGCGCGGTGGAACCGCTGCACTTCGTCGTGGTCGTCGCCCGAGGGACTTCATCGCCGGCCGCTGCGAGGCGGTCGGCACTCTGCAATGTGAACGGTCACATTGCGTGAGGGCCACTTTACTCACGGCGTCGAAGCTGTCAAGCCGGGATGCGGAGTCGTGATAACCGGTCCGTCCTGGCAGGGGCGCAGCCAGGGGCACAGCGGAGCGCGAGCGACCGCGCTCGGTCGCGCGAGAGCGCTGCGCCGCAGGGGCGGCGGCGCAGCCAGAAGATCAGCCGAAGCGGCGGAATGCCCGCTCCGGGTCGTGCGGCGGGGGAGCGGCGGTCGACCCGCGCACGACCAGCTCGGCCCCGATCCGCTCGTGATAACGCTGCTCGTCGCCCTCGATCTCGCCGAGCAGCATGTCGACGCAGCGCGCGCCGAGCAGTTCGTAGCGCTGGCGGATCGTGGTGAGCGGCGGCCAGAAGTGCCGGGCGCTCGGCACGTCGTCGAAGCCGACGACGCTCACGTCGCCGGGCACGTCGAGGCCCGCGTCGCGGAAGGCGTGCACCAGGCCCAGCGCCATCTGGTCGTTGGCTGCGAACACCGCGGTGAAGTCGAAGCGGCCCAGCATCTGGGTGCCCGCGTAGTAGCCGAAGTCGGCGGTCCAGTCGCCGAGGATCGGCGGCCGCGTGCCGAGGTCGTTGTCCCGGATCTCGGCCAGGAAGCCGTCCATCCGCGTCTGCGCCTCGATCCAGTCCTGCGGCCCGGCGAGGTGCTCGATCTCGGTGTGGCCCAGCTCGATGAGGTGCCGGGTCGCGAGCCGGGCGCCCTCCTCCTGGTCGATCGCGATGGTGTGGCCGTCGAGCCGCCCCGAGGCCTCGAGCGTCACGAGCGGCAGCTCGGGGGAGAGCTGCTGGATCACGTCGAACACCCGCGTCTGCGGCGCGATGACCACGAGGCCGTCGACGTTCTGACGGATCAGGTGGTCGAGCGCCGAGCGGATGGAGGGCAGATCAGGCAGCCCGATCGTGGCGGTGCTGACGAAGTAGCCCTTCGCGCGCGCCGCCTCCTCGATGCTCTGCAGCGTGCTGGAGGGCCCGTAGCTGCGGGCGTCGGAGAGCAGCACGCCGATGACCCGGCTGCGGCTCGTCACGAGGGCGCGGGCCGCCTGGTTCGGCCGGTACCCCAGCTCGTCGATCGCGTCGAGCACCTTCTGGCGGGTGGCGTCGCGGATGCTCGGGCTGCCGTTGATGACCCGGGAGACGGTCTGGTAGCTGACCCCGGCCTCGCGGGCGACGTCGCGGATGTTCGGCGCACGGCTCTGACCGGAGCTCGCTGGCGGGCTCGTCTCGGTCATGGGCGTCATCGCTCTCGTGGGGTGGAACGGCCGGATGTGTACGGTCACATCCGGTGGGTGACCATCATCATGCCACCACCTCGCACCCTGTCCAGCCGTCGCGATGACCACGCCAGGCGCGGATCGGCTCTAGCGTGGTCTCACCCCGCACCTCTCATCCGCTCGCATCCGTGCGCGCCCGCATCCGCTCGAGGACACGATGACCGACGCCCCGCTCACCCGACCGGAACGCCTCGACCGGCTGCCGTTCACCCGCCGGCACGGCCGCCTGCTCGGCGGTTCCGGCATCGGCTGGGCGCTCGACGCCCTCGACGTCGGCCTCATCTCCTTCGTCATCGCCGCGCTGCGCGTGCAGTGGCCCGAGAGCGTCGACCAGCTCGGCTTCGTCGCCTCGGCGGGCTTCGCCGGGATGGCGATCGGTGCGGCCGTCGGCGGCTTGCTCGCCGACCGCCTCGGCCGCAAGAACGTCTTCGCCATCACGCTGCTCCTCTTCGGCCTCGCCACCGGGGCCTCGGCCCTCGCGACCAGCGTGCTGGCGCTCATCCTGCTGCGCTTCGTCGTCGGTCTCGGCCTCGGCGCCGAGCTGCCGGTGGCCTCGACGCTCATGAGCGAGTTCGCGCCCAAGCGCATCCGCGGCCGCGTGATCGTGATCCTCGAGGCCTTCTGGGCGATCGGATGGATCGGCTCGGCGCTCGTGGGCTACCTCGTGATCCCGGCCGGCGGCGAGAACGGCTGGCGCTGGGCGCTCGCGATCGGCGCGCTGCCCGCCGTCTGGGCCGCGGTCGTGCGCTTCGGTCTGCCCGAGTCGGTGCGCTTCCTCGAGAGCAAGGGCCGGCACGACGAGGCCGAGCGCATCGTGCGCGACTTCGAGCGCTCCGCCGGCGTCGAGACCCCTGCGACCACGGCGCCGACCCCGCCGCCGAGCGCGCGCGGCACCGTGCCCGACCTGTTCCGGCAGGGGCGCACGCGCCGCACGGTCGCCATCTGGACGGTCTGGTTCACGGTCAACTTCTCGTACTACGGCGCCTTCATCTGGCTGCCGTCGATCCTGGTCGCCGAGGGGTACAGCCTCGTGCAGTCCTTCGGCTACACGCTGCTCATCACGCTCGCGCAGCTGCCCGGCTACGCCGTCGCCGCCTGGCTCATCGAGGTGTGGGGCCGGCGCGCGACGCTCGCGACGTTCCTCGGCGGCTCGGTCGTCGCTGCCGTGCTCTTCGGCTACGGTGCGGTCAGCGGCAGCGAGACGCAGATCATCCTCAGCGGCATGCTCATGTCGTTCTTCAACCTCGGCGCCTGGGGCGCGCTCTACGCCGTCACGCCCGAGCTGTACCCGACATCGCTGCGCGGCACGGGCAGCGGATGGGCGGCCGGCGTCGGCCGCATCGCCTCGATCATCGCCCCGCTCGTCGCGGGCGCGCTCATGGCGAGCGTCGGCCCCACGCCGCTGTTCCTGCTCTTCGGCGGCGTCTTCGCGATCGCCGCGCTGGCGGCGCTCGCACTGCCCGAGCTGAAGGGGCGCGCGCTGGCGGAGTGACGCGCTACTCGCCCGGCGCGGGCGTGCGGCTCGAGAAGCTGACCGGCTGCTCGAGCGAGTCGCCGAGGTTCGCCTCGTTCGCGAGGAAGAACAGCCCGCCCAGGATCGCGATCGCCACGAGCGCGATGAGGATGCCGACGAGCCAGCGCAGGCCCTCGAAGGACGAGTGCGCCGCCTCCTCGACGGGGTTGACCCCGCCGACGCGCAGCACGCCCGAGTCCTCGGGGTCGCGGCGCGCGCCGGTGCCCTCCTGGATCAGCGGGTCCGCATCCGCTCGCTCGTCGGGGGAGCTCATGTCAGGTCAGCATCCCGTAGAGGCCCGAGCCGAGCATGCCGACGCCGAGCAGCCCGATGATGATCCAGATCGCGATGCGCTGGATGCCCGGGCCCTTGTCGTCGAGGCTCACGGCAGCAGGCGGTTCGGCCCGCGGAAGAGGTAGGTGACCTCGCGGATGGAGGGCTGGTGCAGCAGCAGCATCATGACACGCTGCAGGCCCATGCCGAATCCGCCATGCGGGGGCACGCCGTGGCGGAAGAAGTCGAGGTAGAAGCCGAGCTCCTCGGGGTCGAGCCCCTTCTCCTTCGCCTGCTCGATCAGCACGTCGACGCGGTGCTCGCGCTGCGCGCCGGTGGAGATCTCGACGCCGTTGAAGAGCAGGTCGTAGCTGTTCGTGAGCGTCGCGTCGTCGTCGTGGCGCTTGTGGTAGAACGGCCGGATCCCGGTGGCGTAGTCGGTGACGAAGACGAACTCGTGGCCGAAGGTCTCGCGCACGTGCTCGCTGAGCTGGCGCTCGCCCTCGGGGTCGAGGTCGCCGTCGGCGCGGGGCACGGTGTAGCCGCGGGCCTCGAGGATCTCGTGCGCCTCGGCGAGCGGGATGCGCGGGAACGGCGCGGTCGGCACGGTCACGTCGACGTCGAAGGCGGCCTTGATGGCGTCGCCGTGCTTGTCCTTGACCGCCTGGAGGCCGGCGACGAGCAGCTGCTCGTGCATCGCCATGACATCCTCGTGCGACTCGACCCAGCTGATCTCGGCGTCGACCGAGGTGAACTCGGTGGCGTGGCGCGAGGTGAACGAGGGGTCGGCGCGGAAGGCGGGCGCGATCTCGAAGACCTTGCCGAAGCCGGCCGGCTGGGCCATCTGCTTGAAGAACTGGGGGCTCTGGGCGAGGTAGGCCTTGCCCTCGAAGTACTCGATCTCGAAGAGCTCGGCGCGGCTCTCACTGGCGCTGGCCATGAGCTTGGGGGTGTGGATCTCGATGAAGTCGTTGTCGACCCAGTAGGTGCGCAGCGCGTGCTCGAAGGTGGTCTGCGCGCGGAAGACGAGGTTCTGCTCGGGGCGGCGCAGGTCGATGAAGCGCCAGTCGAGGCGCTTGTCGATCGAGCTGTCGTCGGCGATGGGCGGCTCGGGGAAGGCCAGGGAGGCCACGTCGAGCGAGGCCAGCTTGACCTCGATGCCGCCGAGCTTGACGCGCTCGTCGTGCTTGAGCTCGCCGGTGACCTTGACGAAGGAGCCGGCGGTGAGGCCGGAGATGGCCTCGGTGGTGGCGACCGCGGCGTCGTTCGTGCCGTCGCTCTCGCGGGTGGCCGGGTTCACGACCTGCACCGAGCCCGTCTCATCGCGCAGGATGACGAACTGCACCTTCTTCTGATCGCGCACCGTCTCGACCCATCCTGCGATGGTCACGGTGCCGTCTTCGAGAGCGGCGAGATTCTTGACGAGGGTGCGTTCGGTCACGGGGGACGAGTCTACGCGGGGGTGGTCCCGCCCGCTGAGCGGAGGCTCAGCGGGCAGGACCGGAGCCTCAGACGAGGCGGATGTTCGCAGCCTGCGGGCCCTTGTTGCCCGGCACGGTGTCGAACTCGACCTTGTCGTCATCGCGCAGCTCGACGCCGGCGGCGATGGCCGAGATGTGCGCGAAGACGTCCTTCGTGCCGTCCTCGGGGGCGATGAAGCCGAAGCCCTTGGTCTGGTCGAACCACTTCACGGTTCCAATGGTCATACGGTCTTCTCCTTGTGTTGTGCCGCCGCAGAGATGCGGGCGGCGGGATCGCCGAGCAGCGAGACGAGCTCGTGCCGGCGACGACTGGGGCGTCGGCCGGGAGGGCCGGACGCGATGGGGCCGCCGAGCGCGGACTGCGCTGCGGCGAGGGAACGGTAGCGGCCCAGCTCGCGCGCCACGTGGTCCGTGAGGCGGAAGCGGTCCGAGGCGGTGCGCTCGGCCATGCCCGCGAATTCGCCGCGGTGGCTGGCGACCCAGACGCCGTCGTCGACGGCGGACCAGGTAATGGTGGACGGGGTTGAGTTGTAGATCATGCGAGTACTGCAATCCGGGCGGCTCCCTCGGTGCATGAAGGGGGCCCGTTCGTGAATGGTGCAGGTCTACAAGCGACGTGTCACAGCCGACGATGCACGATCGGGGCGTCGCGAGACCAGGTGTTGCTGCAAGCCTACGGCATGCCGCGCTCGGCCCATCAGCGAACGCTCAGGCGCGGGTCGCGGCGATGAAGCGGTGCAGCGCGTCCCGCAGCTCGGCGAGCTCGGTCGTCGGCATGCCGACCCGGTCGACGATGGCCGGCGGGATGAGGCGTGCCCGGTCGCGGAGGGCGTGCCCCGCATCGGTCAGCTGCACCCGCAGGGCTCGCGCATCGTCGTCGCGACGGGCGCGGGTGAGGTAGCCCAGCTCCTCCAGCCGCCGCAGCATCGTCGAGAGGTTGCCGGGGTCGACGTCGAGGGTGGAGGAGAGCTCCGCGAGCGTCGGTCCGTCCTGCTGCCAGAGCGCGAGCAGCACGAGGTACTGCGGGTGGTTGATGCCCAGCGGCTCGAGCAGCGGCCGGTAGAGGCCGATGCCGCGGCGGGCGCCCTGCGCGAGCGCGAAGCAGAGCTGCGCCTCGAGGGCGAGCAGGTCGTCATCGGCGGTGGCCATGCGGCGAGCCTAGCTATTCCTTGTGCGCACAAGCAAGTGCTACGGTGAGCGCATGAGCAGCAGGAGAGCGGATGCGGACGGCCCCGCCGACGAGCCGGCCCGCAAGCGCCGCGACCGCTTCGGCGACTTCTTCCGCGGCCTCGACGGGCGCCTGCTGCCGTGGCTCGGCCCGCCGCCCCTCGGCCCCTACGACGAGCCCGAGCCGCCGGCCGTCGCCGAGCGCGGCTGCCCCATGTGCGGCCGCCCGATGAGCGAGCACGAGTACGGCCAGGTGGGCCAGCGGGTGACGGTGCGCTGCCCCGCGCGTAACGATTCCGTCTGACCTTCTACGCATGGTCGAAGGCTCGCCGCGCCCGACTTACACTGGAGCCCGTGCCTGCCGACCGCCTCCATCTCGTGCGCCATGGCGAGGTCCACAACCCCGACGGCGTGCTCTACGGCCGCATCGAGGGGTTCCGCCTCTCCGAGCGCGGGCAGGCCATGGCCGCCCGCAGCGCCGACGCGCTCCTCGACCAGGGCGCACCCGTCGCCCGGCTCTACGCCTCGCCGCTGCAGCGCGCGCAGGAGTCCGCAGCCCCGTGGGCCGCGCGCACCAGCCTCGAGATCCGCACCGAGCCGCGCATCATCGAGCCGACCAACGTCTTCGAGGGCAAGTCCTTCGGCTTCGGCCCCAAGCTGCTCGCGCACCCGGGCCACTGGCGCCACGTGGTCAACCCGTGGAAGCCGAGCTGGGGCGAGCCCTACGCGCAGATCGCCGAGCGGATGCTGGCGGCGATGACCGAGGCCTGGGACGAGGCCGACGGCGGCGACGTCGTCATGGTCAGCCATCAGCTGCCGATCTGGACCGTGCACCGCGCGGTCGCCGGCGAGCGGTTCATCCACGATCCGCGCAAGCGCCGCTGCGCGCTCAGCAGCATCACGACGTTCGAGCGACCGGGGGGACGCTTCGCTGAGATCCGCTACCAGGATCCGAATGCAGACTCGGGCGACACCCCCATCGACCGAGGAGCAGTGTGAACGCACGCGCCCGCTTCGTCGTCGTGCTCACGGCCGTCGCCCTCGCGGTGACGGGCTGCAGCGGCGCCAACGACGAGCTCGCCGATCAGTACCGGTCGGGCGAGAACCTGAACTACATCTCCGGCGACGGCACCGTCACCGAGTTCGAGCTCGAGGAGCGCCAGGCCCCGGTGGCCTTCGAGGGCGTGCTCGAGGACGGCACCGAGGTCTCGAGCGAGGACTACGCGGGCGAGGTGCTCGTCGTCAACTTCTGGTACGCCGAGTGCCCGCCGTGCCGCGCCGAGGCCGAGCTGCTCGAGCGGACGCACCAGGCCTACCGCGAGCAGGGCGTCGAGTTCCTCGGGGTCAACGTGCGCAACCAGGCCGACACCGCGCTCGCCTTCTCGCGCACCTTCGGCGTCACCTACCCGTCGATCATGGACGCGGACACCGGATCGGCGCAGCTGGCCTTCGCGGGCACCGTCGCGCCGAACGCGGTGCCGACCACGCTGATCCTCGACAAGCAGGGCCGGGTCGCCTCGCGCATCCTCGGCCAGGTGACCGACGAGAGCACCTTCGAGACGCTCATCCGCGACGCCGCCGCCGAGGACTGAGCATGGGCGGCAACCCCTTCGCCGAGACGATGCTGCAGGGCTCCCTGCTCGTCGGCGTGCCGATCGCGCTGCTCGCGGGGCTCGCGGCCTTCCTCTCGCCGTGCGTGCTGCCGCTCGTGCCCGGTTACCTCGGCTTCGTCGGCGGCCTCAGCTCGGGCCGCAAGGACCGCCGTCGGCTGCTGCTGGGCGTCGGCCTCTTCGTGCTCGGCTTCTCGATCGTCTTCGTGGCCATGAACACCGCCTCCGGCGCCGTGGGCTTCTGGCTCGGGCGCTGGGAGGAGGTGATCACGCGCGTCATGGGCGTGGTCGTCATCCTCATGGGCTTCGTCTTCCTCGGCTTCTTCGGCCTGCTGCAGCGCACCGTCAAGCCGAACCTCTCGCCGCGGGCCGGCCTCATCGGCGCCCCGCTGCTCGGCATCGTCTTCGGCATCGGCTGGGCGCCCTGCATGGGCCCCGTGCTCGCCACCATCGTGCTCATCAGCCTCGACGGCGGCTCGCCCGTCGCGGGCGCCGTGCTGGGCCTCGCCTACTCGCTGGGGCTCGGCATCCCCTTCCTGCTCGTCGCGCTCGGCTTCGGCTGGGTCTCGAGCTCGGTCGCGTTCGTCAAGCGGCACATCCGCATCGTCAACATCATCGGAGGAGCGCTGCTCGTGGTCATCGGACTGCTCATGGTCTCGGGGGTCTGGTCCGCCATCATGCGGAGCCTGCAGGGGGTGATGGCGAGCTATGGCACGATCCTCTGACCGCCCCGCCAAGCGCGCGGAGAAGGCCACCGACGGTGTGCTGCGCCCCTCCGACCACATCGACTCGAAGCCCGTCGAGGGTGGTGGGCTCAACGAGCCCAAGCTCGGCGTCGTCGGCTACCTGCGCTTCTTCTGGCGCCAGCTCACGAGCATGCGCACCGCGCTCGTGCTGCTGCTGCTGCTCGCGGTCGCCGCGGTGCCCGGCTCGCTCGTGCCGCAGCGCAGCGCCGACCCGAACGGCGTCGCCCAGTACTTCCTGTCGAACCCCGACCTCGCGCCGATCCTCGACAGGATCCAGCTCTTCGACGTCTACACGTCGGCCTGGTTCTCGGCCATCTACCTGCTGCTCTTCGTCTCGCTGGTCGGCTGCATCATCCCGCGCATCCGCCACCACTGGCAGGCCATGCGGGCGCGGCCGCCGCGCACCCCGAAGCGGCTCGAGCGCCTCGAGGGCCACGTGCGCAGCGAGCGGGCGGAGGGGACGGTCGCGGATGCGGTCGATACCGCCGAGAAGACCCTCAAGCGCGCCGGCTACCGCACCGAGCGCTACGGCGACTCGGTCAGCGCCGAGCGCGGCTACCTGCGCGAGACCGGCAACCTCGTCTTCCACTCGGCGCTCGTCGGCGTGCTCGTAACGGTCGGCGTGGGCGGCGGCTTCGGCTACCAGGGCCAGAAGATCATCGTCGAGGGCCAGACCTTCGTGAACACGCTGCTGGCCTTCGACTCGTTCAGCCCCGGCCGCTTCTTCGACCAGGACTCGCTCGACCCCTACTCGCTCACCCTGGACCAGCTCGACGTGGTCTACGAGGAGGAGAACCTCGACGCGCTCGGCCAGCCGACCGACTTCACCGCGCACATGCAGCTGCTCGACCAGGACGGTACCGCCAGCGAGGGCGAGATCAAGGTCAACCACCCGCTGCGGGTGCACGGCAACGACGTCTTCCTGCTCGGCAACGGCTACGCGCCCGTCATCACGGTGCGCGACGGCGAGGGCAACATCGCCTTCAGCGAGGCCGTGCCCTTCCTGCCGCAGGACGCGAACCTCACCTCGCTCGGCGTCGTGAAGGTGCCGGATGCGCTGCCCGAGCAGCTGGGTCTGGTCGGCTTCGCCTACCCGACGCAGGGCTACCTCGACACCGGCGCGATGACCTCGGTGTACCCCGACGACATCCGCCCGGTCGTGAGCTTCAACGTGTTCACCGGCGACCTCGGCGTCGACGACGGCATCCCGCGCTCGGTCTACGAGCTCGACACCAGCGAGATGACCATGGTCGCCGGCCGCGGCGCCGACAACGACCCGGTGATCCTGGAGCTCGGTCAGACCCAGGACCTGCCCGACGGGCTCGGCAGCGTCACCTTCGAGTCGATGCCGCGCTTCGTCTCGGTCGACGTGCACCACGACCCCAGCCAGCTCTGGGTGCTGGTGTTCGCCATCCTCGTGCTGCTCGGCCTGCTGAGCTCGCTCTTCATCCCGCGCCGCCGCGTCTGGATCCGCGTGACCGCGGGCGCCGACGGCGGCACCACCATCGATTACGCGGGTCTCGCCCGCGGGGAGGACCCCGGCCTGAGCGCCGCGGTCGCCGCCCTCGCGAAGCAGCACGCGGATAGGCTGTGACACCGTGACACCTTCACTCGACACCGTCTCGGTGATCCTCGTCTACTCGGCGATCGCCGTGTACGCGCTGGCCTTCATCGCCTTCACCATGGACCTGGCGCGCCGCGCCGGCGAGGTGCGCACGGTGGCCGCGGCATCGGTGCGCGCATCCGCTCCCGCCGAGGCCGTGATCAACGGCTCGACGGCCACCGCGGTGCTCGACCGCGAGCAGATCGAGGCCGGCGACGCGACGGCGTCGCGTGGCCGCCTGGTCTGGCTGCGCATCGGCCTCTCGCTCACGATCATCGGCTTCGTCGTGCACCTCGTCGCGACCGTGCTGCGCGGCCTCGCCGCCGAGCGGGTGCCGTGGGCCAACATGTACGAGTTCTCGCTGACGGCGACGCTCATCATCACCGCGGTGTTCCTCGGCGTGCAGTTCCGCGAGGACCTGCGCTTCCTCGGCACCTTCATCGTCGGTCTCGTCGTGGTGCTGCTCGGCCTCTCGACGGTCGGCTTCTACGTGAGCGTCGTGCCGCTGCCGCCGTCGCTGCAGTCGATCTGGCTGATCATCCACGTCTTCGTCGCCTCGCTCGGCACGGCCTTCCTCGGCCTCGGCTTCGCGCTGTCGATCATGCAGCTGCTGCAGCACCGCCGCGAGGCGCTGCCCGCCGAGTCGCGCTTCGGCCGCATGAAGGCGATGGCCTCGCTGCCCGGTGCCGAGAAGCTCGAGAACCTGGCCTACCGGCTCATCATCGTGGGCTTCGTGTTCTGGACCTTCACCCTCATCGCCGGCGCGATCTGGGCCGAGGCCGCCTGGGGCCGCTACTGGGGCTGGGACGTCAAGGAGGTCTGGACCTTCGTGATCTGGACCATCTTCGCCGGCTACATCCACGCCCGCTCCACCCGCGGTTGGCGGGGCGTGCCGAGCGCCTGGCTCGCGATCGTCGGCTTCAGCGCCGTGCTCTTCAACTACACGATCGTGAACCTCTTCTTCAACGGCCTGCACTCGTACTCGGGGCTCACGGAGTAGACGCCTCCGAGCGCTCGCGGAGGCCCCGGTCCATCGGACCGGGGCCTCCGTCGTCGCCGGGCCCCGAGGACGTGCCCCGGCGCGGTCGTTCTCGCCACCTGCATCCGCTGGCGCGGTCGTTTCCGCCGGATCGGGGTCGCAGAACGGCCGCGCGAGGCGGGAACGGCCGCGCCGAGAGGGAACGACCGCGCTGGGAGCAGCTGCGCGCGAGATCGCTCAGTCGAGGTGGGCGTGCGCGCGGCGCAGGCGCTCGCGCCACCACGCGTCGCGCTCGGGCGGGGCCGCGTGGGCCACGAGCAGCGCCGCGTCGGGCACGACCCGGCGCACGGGGATCGCACCGGCGACGGGTAGGAGCGGATGCGCGGTCACGTCCGCCGCCAGCAGCGCGGCCGTGCCGAGGCCGCAGGCCGCCGCGCCCTCGTGCGCGAGCCCGAGGGCGGCCGCGAGATGCGCGCCCTGCGCGAGCCCGACCGAGCTCTCGAGCGCGCTGGAGACCACGGCCGGCAGCCCCGCCTCGGCGACGATCGCGGCGGCCCGGCGGATGCCGCCGAGCGGCTGCGCCTTGATCACGAGCAGGTCGGCGGCGTCGGCGCGGGCGACCGCCAGCGGGTCCTCGGCCTTGCGCACGCTCTCGTCGGCAGCGATGAGCACCGCCCCGTCGAGTCGCGCGCGCACCGCGGCGAGCTCGGGTACGGTGGCGCACGGCTGCTCGGCGTACTCGAGCCCGACCTCCGCGAGCGCGGTGAGGGCGACGACGGCTTCCTCGACCGTCCAGCCGCCGTTCGCATCGACCCGGATGCGCCCCTCCGGGCCGAGCTCCGCGCGCACGGCGCGCACTCGGGCCACGTCGTCCGCGAGCGTCTGCCCGCGCTCGGCGACCTTCACCTTCGCGGTGCGGCAGCCGGGGAAGCGGGCGAGCAGCGCGGGCACGGCGGATGCGAGGATCGCCGGCACGGTCGCGTTGACCGGCACGGACGCGGGCCGGGCGCGCGCGGGGGAGCCGTGCTCCGCATCCGCTCGTCCGGACGCTGCGAGCGGGCCACCGTCGAGCTCGCCGGAGCCCGGCGTCGCGATGCCGCCCCAGCCGAACTCGATCGCGGCGGCGAGCCAGTTCGCCGCCTCGGCGTCGCCGTACTCGACGAAGGGCGAGAACTCGGCCCAGCCGTCGGGGCCCCCGAGCAGCAGCAGCTCGCGCGTCTCGATGCCGCGGAACCGGGTGGCGAGCGGCAGCGCCACGACGTGCGCGCGCTCGAGCAGGGTGTCGACGGAGGGCAGCATCGCTCCAGTCTGCCCCTCGTCTGGGTAGGGTTGGGCGCGACGGCGCGGGTGCCCGCGTCCACGGAGCGCACGTCGCGGATGCGGCGATGCGGCAGGCGATGCAGGGAGGCCGATGTGACCACCGAGCAGCGCTCCACCGAGCCGGCGACCGGCTCCGTACCCGTCGTCGAGGGCGTGTCGACGGAGGAGCAGCCCGAGGCGCCGGTCGCGACCATCGAGGCTCCTGCTCGGCACGAGCCGTCCGTCCAGGCCGCCGATCCGCTCGACCCCGAGCAGCTCAGCGACGAGGCCCTCGAGGCCGAGCTCGACGCGCTGCTCGCCGAGCCCGCGCCGACCGTGCCGCGAGCCGCGCCTCGCGCACCCCGCGCCGTGCTGGGGGTGAGCGCCTTCCTGCTCTCGCTGCTCTTCTCGCTCGGCACGGGCATCGCCCTCGCGCTGTTCTTCGCCGAGTCCCTCGACGCCGCGACGATCGTCGCCTTCACCGCCATCGGCCTCACGACCGCGAGCTTCGCGTTCGGCCTGCTCGCCGTGATCCTCGGCAAGGGCCGCAAGTGGGGCGTCGCCGCGATGGCGATCAGCCTCATCTCGAACCCCTTCGTGCTCGTCGTCGGGCTGGGCGCCGTGCAGAGCTGGACCAGCTGAGCCGAGCGTAGGCTTGGCCCCATGCCGGTCTCAGAGCTCTTCGACGAGACGCAGTGGACCGAGGCGCCCGTCGCCGCGGGCTTCACCGACGTCACGTACCACCTCGACACGACGGGCCGCATCGCCCGCATCGCCCTCGACCGTCCGGAGGTGCGCAACGCCTTCCGCCCGCACACGGTCGACGAGCTGTACACGGCGCTCGACGACGCGCGGCAGAACCCGCGGGTCGGCGTCGTGCTGCTCACCGGCAACGGACCGAGCCCGAAGGACGGCGGATGGGCGTTCTGCTCCGGCGGCGACCAGCGCATCCGCGGGCGCGGCGGCTACCAGTACGCCGAGGGCGAGAGCGCCGCGACGGTCGACCCGGGCAAGGCCAGCCGACTGCACATCCTCGAGGTGCAGCGCCTCATCCGCTTCATGCCGAAGGTCGTCATCGCGGTCGTGCCCGGCTGGGCGGCCGGCGGCGGGCACTCGCTGCACGTCGTCTGCGACCTGACGGTCGCCAGCCGCGAGCACGGCCTCTTCAAGCAGACGGATGCGGACGTCGGCTCCTTCGACGCCGGCTACGGCAGCGCCTACTTCGCCCGCCAGATCGGCCAGAAGTTCGCCCGCGAGGTCTTCTTCCTCGCCGAGACCTACGACGCGCAGCGCGCCTACGAGATGGGCGCGGTCAACCGGGTCGTGCCGCACGCCGAGCTCGAGTCGACCGCGCTGGAGATGGCGCGCACGATCCTCACGAAGAGCCCCACGGCCATCCGCATGCTCAAGTTCGCGTTCAACGCGGTGGACGACGGCATGGTCGGCCAGCAGGTCTTCGCCGGCGAGGCCACCCGCCTCGCCTACGGCACCGACGAGGCCGTCGAGGGCCGCGACTCGTTCCTCGAGAAGCGCGAGCCCGACTGGTCGCCGTTCCCCTGGCAGTACTGATGCCCGCCCTCCTCGTACTGCCCGACGACCCCGCGGTCGTGCTGCCCGCGCTCCGCGCGGCGCTCGACGGCAGCGGCCCCGCGATCATGGTGCGGCCCGCGAAGCTGCCCGCCGACGCGGCGCCGGCGCCCGAGACGGTGCCCGAGGGCGTCGCGGTCGTCGTCGAGACCAGCGGCAGCACGGGCCACCCGAAGCGGGTGCTGCTGACGGCGGATGCGCTGCTCGCCTCGGCCGCCGCATCCGCCTCGGTCATCGGCGAGGGTCGCTGGCTGCTCGCTTTGCCGCTCACCTACATCGCGGGCCTGCAGGTACTCGTGCGCTCGATCGCGGCAGGCACCGAGCCGACGCTGCTGCCCGCCGGGCCCTTCGACCCCCGGGTCTTCGCCGCCGCCGCTGAGGACGCCCGGTACGTCTCCCTCGTGCCCGTGCAGCTGGCCCGCCTGGTGCAGTCCGCGCAGTCGCGACCCGAGGTCGCGGCGGTGCTCGCGGGCTTCGAGCGCATCCTCGTCGGCGGCCAGCGCAGCGACCCTCGGGTGCTCGAGCAGGCCGCGGCGATCGGCGCCCGAGTCACCCGCACCTACGGCTCGAGCGAGACCGCGGGCGGCTGCGTCTACGACGGCGAGCCGCTGCCCGGCTACCGCGCCGAGACGGTCGACGGCGAGCTGCAGCTGACCGGTCCGAGCCTCTTCGCCGGCTACCTCGACGACGCCGAGCGGACGGATGCGGCGCTCGTCGAGCGCGACGGCGCCCGCTGGTACCGCACCGGCGACGCCGGCACCGTGGACGACGGCCGGGTCGCCGTGGTCGGCCGCCTCGACGACGTGATCATCTCCGGGGGCGTGAAGGTGGCGCTCGGCGAGGTGGAGCAGGTCGTGCGCGAGGAGTTCCCGGCGCTCGGCGACTCCGTGGTGCTGCGCATCGAGGACGCGGAGTGGGGCGAGGGATCGCTCGTCGTGGCGGACGCGCGCTTCTGCGGCCGCCGCCCCTCGCTGTTCGCGGTGCGCGAGGCCGTCACCACCCGGCTCGGCCGTGCCGCCGCGCCCCGCCGCATCCACTGGCTCGAGCAGGACCTGCCGCGTCTGGCGAGCGGCAAGCCCGACCTTGTGGCGATCCGGGCGCTCGCCGGGGGCTGAGCGGGCGCGCATCCGCTCGTACCCGGGCGCGCGCATCCGCTCGTACCCGGGCGCGCGCATCCGCTCGGTCGTGCCGTTCTGGGGCGCTTCGGCGACGTCGGGGCATGCGCCCGCACGCCCCGCTGTCGCCGCGGCGCCCCGAAGCAGGGCGCTGACGCTCCTAAGATCGATGAACGTGGCGGAGAAGCAGAGCAAGAAGCCCCAGGGCAACCCCTCGAAGAGCGGCAACCCCGCGCTGCGCGGACGCGTGGAGCAGGGCGCCCCGCCCCGCCGCAACGCGAACGCCGGCGACTGGATCGCCGGCGCCCGCCTGCGCACCCTGCCGCTCGCGATCGCCCCGATCGCGCTCGGCACCGCCGCGGCGTACGCGGCCAACAGCTTCGTCTGGACCGTCGAGAACCGCGTCATCGCGGCGCTCTGCCTGGTGCTCGCGCTCTTCCTGCAGATCGGCGTGAACTACGCCAACGACTACTCCGACGGCGTGCGCGGCACCGACCAGAACCGCGTCGGCCCCGGCCGCCTCGTCGGCTCGGGCCTCGCCAAGCCGCGCACGGTGCTCACCGTCGCGCTCGTGTTCTTCGCCCTCGCCGCCGTGGCGGGCATCGTCATCACCGTCATGACGCAGCACTGGTGGTTCCTCGCCGTCGGCGCCGCGAGCATCGTGGCCGCCTGGTTCTACACCGGCGGCAAGCGCCCCTACGGCTACATGGCGCTCGGCGAGGTCTTCGTCTTCGTCTTCTTCGGGCTCGTCGCCGTCGCCGGCACCACCTTCGCGCAGGCCGGCACCGTCAACTTCGAGGCCTGGATGCTCGCCGTGGCCGCGGGCAGCTTCGCCACCGCGGTGCTGCTGGCCAACAACCTGCGCGACATCGAGCAGGACCGCGTCTCGGGCAAGCGCACGCTCACCGTGCTCATCGGCTCGGTGCCGACCCGGGTGCTCTACGGCCTGCTCATGGCGGTGCCTTACGGCGTGCTCGTGGTGCTCGGCTTCTTCTACACGGGCACCGGCTTCGTGTTCTTCACGCTGCTGCTCGCGCTGCCGGCCATCGTCATCACGGCGACGGCGCGCACGGCGAAGGAGCTCATCCTGGTGCTCAGCCTCACGAGCGTCACGGCGCTCGTCTGGGCGATCGGCACCGCGGCGGCCATCGCGCTCTGAGCTGTCTTGCGCGCCGCTGCCGGGGCGGCGTGCGCGCATCCGCTCCGTCGAACGAGCGGATGCGGGCGGTCAGTCCTCCTTGCGGAGCCCCAGCCGGTCGTCCTCGGCGTCGTCGTCGCTGAGCTCGGGCTCCTTGCCGCGGCGGGCGGCGAGGCCGGCGGCCATGCTCTCGCGCGGTTTGCGCAGCACGAGCAGGCTGATGCCGAGGCCGGCGAGCGCCGCGACGAGCGCCGAGATCCACACGTCGAACCCTGCGACGAGCAGGACCACGAGGATGAGGGCGAAGATGGCGACGCGCGCGGCGCTGTAGAGGATCCAGGACCGGGCGTTCACCCGCTCAGTGTACGTCGGCTGCACGGGCCGTCCGCCCAGGGGCCGAGCGGTAGAATTGGCACATGGCCAAACTGCTCCTCATCCTCCCGGTGGTGGTGCTCGGCTTCATGATCTACGCCATCGCCGACCTGGTGCTCATCGACGAGCGCCGCGTCCGAGCCCTGCCCAAGTGGGGCTGGGCCGTGCTCATCGTGCTGCTGCCGCTCATCGGCGCCGTCCTCTGGCTCGTGCTCGGCCGCGAGCGCCTCACCAGCGGCCAGCCGGGCCGCCGGACCCCGTCCGCGCCCGACGACGACCCCGACTTCCTCGCAAAGATCGGCAAGGACGCCGATCAGGACGAGCGCATCCGCCGCCTCGAGGAGCAGCTCTCGCTGCTCGACGACGACCAGGATGACGCCGGCGAGGCCGGTAAGCCCGGCAAGCGGTGACCCACCAGTACGACCCGCAGGCCTCCCCGGCCTCGGTCGCCGCGCTCGCGCTGCTCGCCCAACTGCACGCGCAGGGCCTGCGCGACGTGGTCGTCAGCCCGGGCTCGCGCTCGCAGGCGCTCGCCCTCGCGGCGGCCCAGCTGGCGGATGAGGGGCTGCTGCGCCTCAGCGTGCGCATGGACGAGCGGGTGGCCGGCTTCCTGGCCCTCGGCCTCGCGGTCGGCACGGAGCGACCGGTCGCGGTCGTGACGACCTCGGGAACCGCCGTCGCGAACCTGCACCCCGCCGTGCTCGAGGCGCGGCACGCGGGTGTTCCGCTGCTGCTGCTGACCGCGGATCGGCCGGATGAGGCGCGCGGCATCGGCGGCAACCAGACCACCATCCAGCCCGGCCTGTTCGCGCCCGCGGTGCTCGCGGAGTGGGACGTGCCGGCTCCGACCGCCGACGCCGACCTCGCGCCGCTGCGCGCCCTGGCCGCCGAGGCCCACGCCACCGCGTCGCGCGGTCCCGGCCCGGTGCAGCTGAACCTCGCCTACCGCGAACCGCTGAGCTCCGCGGGCCTGAGGACCCCGGCCGCCGAGCCGATCGACGTGCCGCAGCCCGAGCCGGACCCCGCCTTCGTGCGCCTCGCGCCCGAGGAGGGCACCGTCGTCATCGCCGGAGCGGATGCGGGCCCACGCGCCGAGGAGCTGGCGCACGAGCTCGCCGCCCCGCTGCTCGCCGAGATCTCGAGCGGTGCCCGCTTCGGCCCGAACCTGGTCGGGGCCTACCGCCAGCTGCTGTCGGACGCGGAGTTCGGCGGCCGCGTACGCCGCGCGATCGTGCTCGGCCACCCCACGCTCAGCCGCGAGGTGCCGGCGCTGCTCGCCCACGACGACGTCGACGTGATCGTGGAGCGCGGCCGCGCCGGCGAGGACTTCCGTCCGTCGCCGCACGCGGTCGTCGTCGACGAGGTGCGCGTGCTCGAGGCGGCGCCCGAACCGTGGATGCGCTCCTGGCCCGGCCGCTGGGCGCGCGCCAGCCGCGCCCTGCTCGAGCGCGAGGTCGCCGCCCCCGACCTTGCCGCCGCCCGCTCGCTCGACAAGGAGGTGCGCAGCCGCTTCGCCCGCGAGGAACTCGCGATCGCGCGCCGCCCAGTCGACCGCCGCAGCCTGGTCGAGAGCGTCTGGGCCGCGACCTGGCCGCACGACCGGCTCGTGCTGGGCGCCAGCCGCCTCATCCGCGTCGCCGACGGCGTCGTGCCCGGCAAGAAGCTCGTCGTGCACGCCAACCGCGGCCTGGCCGGCATCGACGGCACGATCGCGACGGCCATCGGCATCGCCACCGCGCAGCAGGCGGATGCGGGCCCCGGCGTCACCCGTGTGCTGCTCGGCGACCTCGCCCTGCTGCACGACGCGGGCGCGCTGCTGCTGCCGCCCGGCGAGCCGCGGCCGCGCATCCAGGTGATCGTGGGCGACGACCGCGGCGGCACGATCTTCGACGGGCTCGAGGTGGCCGCATCCGCTCCCGCCGAGGCCTTCGAGCGGGTGCTGCGCACGCCGCACGAGGTCGACCTCGCGGCCCTCGCGACCGCCTACGGCTGGAAGCACGTGCGCGTCGCGCACCAGCGCGACCTCGACACGGCGCTCACCGACATCGCCGGCCCGCTCCTCATCGAGGTGCCGCTGCCGCGCTGATCGCGACCGCTGCGCGCACCGCGCGGCTCAGGCGAAGGCGTCGGCGATCGGTCGGAACTTCATGGCCGTCTCGGCCCGCTCCTGCACGGGGTTCGAGCCCGCGACGATGCCGGCGCCGGCGTGCGCCGTGATGCGCCCGTCGTCGTCCACCTGCGCGCCGCGCAGCGCGATGGCCCACTCGCCGTCGCCGTGCGCGCCGACCCAGCCGACCGGTCCGGCGTAGCGGCCGCGGTCGCTCGGCTCGAGTTCGGCGATGACCGCGGTCGCCACGTCGGTCGGCGAGCCGGCCACCGCCGCGGTCGGGTGCAGCGCGGCCACGAGGTCGAGCGCGGTCGTGCCGGGCTCGAGCTCCGCCTCGATGTCGCTGGCCAGGTGCCACAGGTTCGGCAGCTTCAGCGCGAAGGGCTGCTCGCTCACCGTGACGGTCGCGGCGCGGGCGCGCAGCGCGGTGAGGGCGCTCTGCACGGCGAAGCGGTGCTCGTCCTGGTCCTTGGAGCTGGTCGCGAGCGCGAGGGCCGCGGCCTGGTCCTCGCCCGCATCCGCACCTCGGGCGCTGCTGCCGGCGAGCACGCGGGTGTGCGCGATGCCGGCGCGCGCCTCCACGAGGGTCTCGGGGCTGGCGCCGACGAGGCCGTCGACGGCGTAGGTCCAGCAGTCCGCGTAGCCGAGGGCCAGGTCGCAGAGCACCCGGCGCAGGTCGGCGCCGTCGGGCAGCTTGCCCACGATGTCGCGGGCGAGCACCACCTTCTCGAGCTCGCCGGCGGTGATGCGGCCGATCGCATCCGCCACCGCCGCCTCGTAGCGCTCGCCGTCGAGGGCGCCGGGCAGCAGGGTGATGCGGTACTCGGCGCCGTAGGGGCGCATCCGCGGCGCGACGGGCGGCGCGGTGAACGGCTCGGTCGAGATCTCGGTGAGGAAGGCGCGGCCCTCGCGCACGCCGACGACGGTCGCGGGCACCTCGAGCACACTCGGGCGCGCGGAGTCGGGCGAGAAGGCGAAGACGCCGAACGCGATGAGCCCGGTGCCCGGCAGCCCGACCGCGTCGTCCACGGTCGCGCTCGCGATGAGCGAGGCCCAGGCGGCGGCGGCCTCGGCGAAGCGGCGACGGCCGCGGAACTCCCAGCGCAGCGTGCGGCCCAGGCCGACGACGCCCTCGCCGCGGCGCTGCACGACGAGCGGATGCGCGGGGTCGGCGAGCCCGATGAGCTGCGGTCGCTGCTGGAGCTCCGTGGTGCGCACGTGCAGCGGGGGGACGGGCAGGGCCTGAGTCACCGGGGGAGTCTACGCCCGCCCCGGCGCCCCGGATCACCCGGCCACGGCTCAGCCGCCCGGGCATAGGATTGACCCCGTGAGCCAGGCGGACATGAGCAAGCGACCCGAGGAGGTCGCCGGCATGTTCGACGGCGTCGCCAAGGGCTACGACCGGACGAACAACGCGCTCTCGGGCGGCAATGCCGTGCTGTGGCGCGTTGCGACGGTCAAGGCCGTCGACCCGAAGCCGAGCGAGCGCGTGCTCGACATCGCCGCCGGCACGGGCACCAGCTCCGCCGCGCTGGCCAGGTCGGGTGCGGCCGTCACGGCCCTCGACTTCTCGGCCGGCATGATCGCGGTGGGCCGCGAGCGCCACCCCGAGATCGAGTTCGTCGAGGCCGACGCCACCGAGCTGCCCTTCGAGGACGAGATCTTCGACGCCGTCACCATCAGCTTCGGCCTGCGCAACATCGTCGACGTGCCCAAGGCGCTCAGCGAGATGTACCGCGTGCTCAAGCCGGGCGGCCGCCTCGTCATCTGCGAGTTCTCGACCCCGCCGACGCCGCTCGTGCGCGCCGGCTACTGGGCCTACCTCGACGTCGTCATGCCGCTCGTCGCCAAGGTGACCAGCAGCAACACCGGCGCCTACGACTACCTGGGCGAGTCCATCAAGGCGTGGCCCGACCAGCTCGAGCTGAGCGTGCTCATCCGCGGCGCCGGCTTCACGCGGGTCGCGTACCGCAACCTCACCGCGGGCGTCGTGGCGCTGCACCGCGGCCGCAAACCGGCCGCCCCCCTGCGCCGCTCCTGAACCGGCAGAATGCTGAGCAGCGGATGAGCGAACCGCGCGAGCCTCGACGACGAACCACCACAGACATGAAGGCAGACCAGTGAACCCGAGCACGCCCCTCGCGCGCCGCAGCACGCTCAGCGGCTCGCTCGGGCTCGGCGAGCGGCTCTTCGCCTCCTCCGACGAGCGCCGCTTCGTGCGCGACATCGAAGACGGGCTCGAGCAGGTCGAGGCCGGCCTCGTCGAGGAGGTCCGCTTCGCGGACGACCTCGCCGACGTCACGACCCGATACCTGCTCGAGGCGGGCGGCAAGCGCGTGCGCCCGACCCTCACCCTGCTCGTGGCCCAGCTCGGCACGGGCGTGAACGAGCGCGTGCTGCAGGCGGCCCGCGCCATCGAGCTCACCCACCTCGCCTCGCTGTACCACGACGACGTCATGGACGAGGCGCAGCAGCGACGGGGCGTGCCCACCGCGCAGCACGTCTGGGGCAACTCGGTCGCGATCCTCACCGGCGACCTGCTCTTCGCCCGCGCCTCGAGCCTCATCGCCGGCCTCGGCGAGAAGGCCATGCGCATCCAGGCCAGCACCTTCGAGCGGCTCTGCCTCGGCCAGCTGCACGAGACCATCGGCCCGCGCGACGGCGACGACCCCATCGAGCACTACCTGAGCGTGCTCGGCGACAAGACCGGCTCGCTCATCGCCGCCGCGGCCCAGGTGGGCGTGCTGTTCAGCGACGCCGACGACGCCTACGAGGCCTGCGTGGTGGAGTTCGGCGAGAAGATCGGCATCGCCTTCCAGCTCGTCGACGACGTCATCGACCTCGCCGAGGCGAAGGCCGGCACCGGCAAGACCGCCGGCACCGACCTGCGCGCAGGCGTCGCCACCCTGCCCGTGCTCTACCTCCGCCGCGATGCGGAGTCGGATGCGGCATCCGCCGCGTTCCTGGAGCGCATCGAGGCGGGCATCGCCTCGGGCGACGCCGCGCTGCTCGACGGCCTCGTCGCCGAGCTGCGCGCCCACGAGGTGACCGAGCGCACCATGGCGGACGCCCGCCGCTGGGCCGCCGAGGCCGTCGCCGCGCTGGCGCCGCTGCCCGCAGGGCCGGTGAAGAAGGCGCTGACCCGCTTCGCCGACACCATCGTCGAGCGCTCCCGCTGAACCGAGCGCCCCATCCGCTCGGACGGGGCACGACCCTGGAAGGAACACCCGTGACCAAGCTGAGGCTTGCCATAGTCGGTGCCGGCCCCGCCGGCATCTACGCCGCCGACATCCTCATGAAGTCCGAGCGCGCCTTCGACGTGTCGATCGACCTCTTCGACAAGCTGCCCGCCCCCTACGGCCTCGTGCGCTACGGCGTCGCGCCCGACCACCCGCGCATCAAGGGCATCATCAACGCCCTGCGCGAGGTGCTCGACCGCGGCGACATCCGCATCTTCGGCGGCGTCGAGTTCGGCACCGACATCACGATCGACGACCTGCGCGACCACTACCACGCGGTCATCTTCACGACCGGCGCCATCCGCGACGCCGACCTCGACATCCCGGGCATCGAGCTCGACGGCAGCTACGGCGCCGCCGACTTCGTCAACTGGTTCGACGGCCACCCCGACGTGCCGCGCGAGTGGCCGCTCGAGGCGAAGGAGATCGCCGTCATCGGCAACGGCAACGTCGCGCTCGACGTCGCCCGCATGCTCGCGAAGCACGCCGACGACCTGCTGCCCACCGAGATCCCGGACAACGTGTACCAGGGCCTCAAGGCCTCGCCCGTGACGGACGTGCACGTCTTCGGCCGCCGCGGCCCGATGCAGGTGAAGTTCACCCCCCTCGAGCTGCGCGAGCTCGGCGAGCAGCACGACGTCGACATGGTGCTGCACGAGGAGGACTTCGACTACGACGAGGCCTCGAAGAACGCCATCGCCACGAACAAGCAGGTCATGGTCATCGACCGCATCCTGGGCAAGTGGCGCAAGGAGGCGCAGGAGGAGGAGCGCGAGCCCGCGTCCCGCCGCCTGCACCTGCACTTCTACGCCAAGCCCGTCGAGGTCGTGGGCGAGGACGGCAAGGTCTCGGGCTTCCGCTTCGAGCGCACCCGTCCGGACGGCCAGGGCGGCGTCGAGGGCACCGGCGAGATCCGCGAGCTGCCGATCCAGGCGATCTACCGCGCCGTCGGCTACTTCGGCTCGCCGCTCGAGGGCATCCCCTTCGACGAGCACCGCGGCGTGATCCCCAACGTCGAGGGCCGCGTGCAGCAGGAGGACGAGACCTCGCCCGGCCAGTTCAACGAGCAGCTGCCGGGCGTCTACGCCAGCGGCTGGATCAAGCGGGGCCCCGTCGGTCTCATCGGCGCCACCAAGAGCGACGCCATGGAGACGGTGCAGCACCTCATCAACGACCAGGCGCACTGGTGGACGCCGGCGCACCCCGAGGAGCAGGCCGTCGTCGACCTGCTCGAGGCGCGCGGTGTGCGCTACACCGACCTCGAGGGCTGGCACCGCCTCGACGAGCACGAGATCGCGCTCGGCGTCGACCAGGAGCGCGCGCGCATCAAGGTCGTGCCCCGCGACGCGATGATCGACATCTCCCGCGGCGAGGCCTGAGTCTCAGCAGAGCAGTCGACGGCGGTCCCTCCCGGGGCCGCCGTTCGGCGTTCCGGGGGTCCGGACGAGCGGAGGGGTCGGGCTAGAACGGCGTGAGCCGCACGACCACCGCGGGCGACTCCCACTGCAGTGCCAGCTGCACCTGCGCCCCGCGGCCGAGCCGCTCGCGGGCGTCCTCGAGCAGCGCGGTCGCGATGCCGCCGAGCTCCGCGTCGACATCCGCCGCGATCGCGAAGCGCCGGCCCTGATCGGAGGGCTGCACGAGCAGGCCGCCCTCGCGGGCGCGCTCGACGGCGTCGGGCAGCGCGTGCAGCGCGCGCACCTGGCCCATGCCGGCGATGTCGGCGAGCGAGACGCTCGTGGTCGGGCCGCGCGGGCCGGGCGCCGAGGCGAGGCTCGCCGAGGGGGCGACCTTGCGCAGCCGCTCGTGCAGGGCGCTCGTGTCGCGGTCGATCGGGCCGGTCGCGGGCTGCTCCTCGGCCTCGCGCATGCGGGCCAGCAGCTCGGCGCGCTCCTCGATCAGCCGCGCGCTCTCGCGCGCGAGGCGCTCGGCTTCGGCGCCGCGCTCATCCGCCACCCGCTGCCAGCGGTCGCGATCCTGCTCGGTGACGAGGATGCGCTGCTGCCGGACCCGCGCCAGCACCATGGCCGCGGTCGCGGCGATGACCAGCAGCACCCCGCTGGCCACGGCGGCTGCGAGCCACCAGTCCTCGCCCGTCATGGCATGACAGTAACCGGATGCGGGGCGCCCGCGACGGCAGGGATCCTCAGCTATTGCACGCTCGCCGTGAGGCGGGCCACGTTGTCGAGCACCTGCACCGGGAAGGGGCGCGCCAGCCACTCGTCGAGGGTGAGCTCGCGGCACTCCGCACGGTAGGCGTCCTCGAGCTCGTGCACCCGGCGCGCGAAGTCCGCGCCGCGCACCAGCACCGAGATCTCGAGGTTGAGGCTGAAGGAGCGCATGTCGAGGTTGCTCGAGCCGATGACCGCGACCTCGTCGTCGATCGTGAAGTGCTTGGCGTGCAGGATCGTCGGCGCCCGGTAGAGCCAGATGCGCACACCGGCGCGCAGCAGGGCCTCGTAATAGGAGCGCTGCGCGTGGAAGACGACGGGCTGGTCGCCGATCTCGCTGACGATGAGGTCGACGGCCACGCCGCGCTGGGCGGCCGTGGTGACGGCGTAGAGCATCGACTCGTCGGGCACGAAGTAGGGGCTGGTCAGCACGATGCGCTGCTGCGCGCTGTAGATGAGCGCGTTGAAGAGGCGCAGGTTGTTCTCGCCGTCGAAGCCCGGGCCGCTCGGCACCACCTGGCAGTCGAGCGACTGCGGCTGGTCGACCGAGGTCATCGGCTCGGTCTCGCGCAGCAGCAGCTCGTCGGTCTCGCTGTACCAGTCGGTGACGAAGAGGGCGTTAATGCCCGCCACGATCGGGCCCTCGAAGCGCACCATGAGGTCCTTCCACGCGAGGCCGCGCTTCACGTTGCCGGGCTTGTCGTAGCTCTTGTCGATCATGTTCTGCGAGCCCGTGTACGCCACGATGCCGTCGATGACGAGCAGCTTGCGATGGTTGCGCAGGTCGGGGCGCTGGTACTCGCCGCGCCAGGGCCGCACGGGCAGCATGAGCTGCACCTGCGCGCCCGTGCGCCGCAGCCGACGCATGGTCTGCCGGTACTTCGGGTAGCGCCAGGAGGCGATGTGGTCGAGCAGGTAGCGCACCGTCACGCCGCGCTGCACGGCCTCTTCGAGCGCCTGGAAGAAGGGCTCGGTCGTGTCGTCGAGGTGGGTGATGTAGAACTCGGCGTGCACGTAGCGCTTGGCCTCGCGCACCGCCTGCGTCATGGCCTTGAGCGAGGCGTCGTAGTCGGGCAGCAGCTCGGCGCTGTTGCCGCCGACGAGGGGCATGGCGCCCAGCTCGCGGTTGAGCTCCACTGCGCTGGCGAACCAGGCGGGCGGCGGCTCGTCCTCGCGCACCTGCTCGATGCCCTCGGTGGTCTCGAGGATGAAGGCGTTGATGTCGCGCTGCTTCTCGCGCCTCCGCTTGGGCAGCCGGGTGCTGCCGAGCAGGGCGAAGAGCAGGAAGCCGAGCGTGGGGATGAGAAAGATCGCGAGCAGCCAGGCCGTCGCGGTCTGCGGGCGCCGGTTGCGCGGCACCACGATCACCGCGATGACGCGCAGCGTCCAGTCGATCACCAGCAGGGCGACCGTGAGCGCGAAGCTCCAGTCGACCTCGCTCAACCACTCCACGCGGTCGGCCCCCTCAGCGGTCGCGGATCAGCGGAAGTTGATGAACTGCAGCGCGACGTCGAGGTCCTTGCCCTTGAGCAGCGCCATCGTCGCCTGGAGGTCGTCGCGGCTCTTCGAGGTGACCCGCAGCTCGTCGCCCTGGATCTGGCTCTTGACGCTCTTCGGGCCCTCGTCGCGGATGATCTTCGAGATCTTCTTCGCGTCCTCGCTCGAGATGCCCTGCTTGAAGCTGGCCTCGATGCGGGTCTCCTTGCCGGAGGGGTACGGGTCGCCGGCGTCGAGCGAGCGCAGCGAGATGCCCCGCTTGATGAGCTTCGCCTCGAAGACCTCGAGGATCGCCTTGACGCGCTCCTCGGCGTTCGCCTTCATGAGCACCTTCTCGCCGCTGAACTCGATCGAGGCGCCGACGTTCTTGAAGTCGTAGCGCTGCGCGATCTCCTTCTGGGCCTGGCTCAACGCGTTCTGGGTCTCCATGGTGTCGACCTTGGAGACGATGTCGAAGGAGGAATCTGCCATGCCTCCGATCCTATCGGGGCGTTCCCGTGCATCCCAGGTCGCTCCGACGGCGCATCCAGGGGTGAGCGGAGGCGTCGGGCATGGTCCTCGGCATCCCGTGGATCCTGTACTGTGGTCCGGTGGCCTGGGCGGCATCGCCGACCGGGCCTGTGCAATGGCGGGTTACCCTAGCGGCCAAAGGGATCTGACTGTAAATCAGACGGCTCAGCCTTCGGGGGTTCGAATCCCTCACCCGCCACCAGCACCGAAGCCCCGCCTCGAGCGGGGCTTCGTCGTTTCCGCCACCGAATGGACCCGCCATGCTGCTGCGCAGCCTGCTCCGCACGATCCCCATCGAGCCCTCGCCGGAGGGCGAGAAGGGCGGCCTCGAGCGGCGGATGGGCACGATCCCGCTCATGATGCTCGGCATCGGGGCGACGGTCGGCACGGGCGTCTTCTTCGTCATGCACGAGGCGGTGCCGGTGGCCGGGCCCGCGACCGTGATCGCGTTCCTGCTCGCGGCGCTCGCCGCCGGGCTCTCGGCGCTCTGCTACGCCGAGATGGCCTCGGCCGTGCCGGCGAGCGGCTCGACCTACACCTACGCCTACGCGACCCTCGGCGAGCTCGCCGCGGTCGTGGTGGCCGCCTGCCTGCTGCTCGAGTACGGCGTCTCGACGGCCGCGGTGGCGGTCGGCTGGAGCGGCTACCTCAACCTGCTGCTCGAGAACACGGTCGGCATCGCCTTCCCCGCGGCGCTGTCGGCGAACCCGTGGGATGCGGCGCCCGGCATCCTGAACCTGCCCGCCGTGATCCTGGTCGTGCTGTGCGCGCTGCTGCTCATGCGCGGCGTCACCGAGTCGGCACGGGTGAACGTCGCGATGGTCGTCATCAAGCTCGCCGTGCTGCTGCTGTTCGCCGCCGTCGCGCTCACCGCGTTCGAGGCCGACAACTTCGCCGACTTCGCGCCCGCCGGCGCGGCGGGGGTCACCGCCGCGGCCGGCACCATCTTCTTCACCTTCATCGGGCTCGACGCGGTCTCGACCGCCGGCGGCGAGGCGAAGGACCCGCGGCGCAGCCTGCCGCGCGCGATCCTCGGCGCGCTCGCGGTGGTGACGGCGCTCTACATCCTCGTCGCGGTCGCCGCGATCGGCAGCCAGCCGTGGCAGGCCTTCAGCGACCCGGAGCAGCAGAGCGTGGGCCTCGCGGTGATCGTCGAGAACGTGACCGGCGCGGCCTGGCCGGGCACGCTGCTGGCTCTCGGCGCCGTCATCTCGATCTTCTCGGTCACCCTCGTGGTCATGTACGGCCAGACCCGCGTGCTCTACACGATGGGCCGCGACGGCCTGGTGCCGAAGTTCTTCGCGAAGGTGCACCCCCGCACGAAGACCCCCGTGAACACGACCATCGTGGTCGCCATCGCGGTCGGGCTGCTCGCCGCCTTCGTGCCGCTCGACGGGCTCTGGGACCTCGTCTCGATCGGCACCCTGGTGGCGTTCATCGTGGTCGCCGTCGCGGTGCTCGTGCTGCGCCGCAAGCGCCCCGACCTGCCCCGCGGCTTCCGGGTGCCCTTCGGGCCGGTCATCCCGATCCTCTCGATCGCCACCTGCCTCGTCGTGCTCTCGGGCCTCGGCCTCGTCACCTTCGCCTGGTTCGGTGCCTGGGTCGGCGTCGCGCTGCTCTACTACGCGATCTGGGGCCGCAAGTCGGCGGCGAGGGCGCGCGCCCGCGACTGAGCCGGCGAGCGGGACGGATGCGCCGGGCCGGGCTGCGGCGTCGACCGGCGGATCGTCCCGGTCGCGGGCCTGGCCCGCATCCGCTCGCCCCGCTAGCGTCGTCGCCGTGCCCTCGCCGACGCCGGTCTCCGGAACCCAGTACGCGCTGCGCGCCGGCGGCTACGAGGCGGTGATCGCGGGCGTCGGCGCGAGCCTGCGCGTGCTGCGCGACGGCGACGGCGATCTCGTGGTGCCGTTCGCCGCCGACGAGCCGCGCCCGGCCATGCGCGGCGCGCTGCTGGCGCCCTGGCCGAACCGCACGGCCGACGGTCGCTACCGCTTCGGCGGGGCCGAGCACCGGCTGCCCGTCAACGAACCGGCGACCGGCAACGCCTCGCACGGCCTCGCGGCCGACCTCGCCTTCGAGGCGGTCGAGCACGACGCCGCGTCGGTGCTGCTGCGCGCGACGATCCCCGCGCAGCCCGGCTACCCCTGGCGGGTGCGCCTCGACGTGCGCTTCGCGCTCGGGCCGGACGGGCTCGAGCAGCGCGTCACCGCGGTGAACGAGAGCGACGCGGCCGCGCCCTTCGGCCTGGGCGGGCACCCCTACCTGCTCGCCGGGCCGCGCACGGCCGGCGCGATCGACGCGTGGTTGCTCGAGCTGCGGGCCGAGCGGGTGCTGCTGATCGACGACGAGCGGATGCTGCCGACCGCGCTCGTCGCCGTGCGCGAGCACGCCGAGCGCTTCGACTTCCGCCGCCCGCGGGCGCTCGGCGGCACCGAGCTGAACCACGCGTTCACCGGGCTTGAGCGCGACGACGCCGGCTGGGCCCGCGCCCGGCTGACCGCCCCGGACGGGCTCGGCGTCGAGATTGCCTGGGACGCGGCGAGCCCCTGGGCGCAGCTCTACACCGGCGACCTGCCGGGCGCGGCCGAGCACCGGCACGCGCTCGCGATCGAGCCGATGAGCTGCCCGCCCGACGCGCTGAACTCCGGCCGCGACCTGGTCGTGCTGCCGCCCGGCGGCTCGTTCGAGACGGCCTGGGTCATCCGCCGTCTCGGGCGCTGACGCGGCTGGCAGGATGGGCGCGTCCATCCGAGCGGAGGAGGAACCGTGATCGAGCTGCCGCTGCCGCTGCCGTTCCGGCTCGACGACCTGCTGCTGATCGCGGTGCCCGTGCTCGCGGCGCTCGCGATCCTCATCGCGGTCGTCGTCGCCCGTCGGCCGCGCCCGTCGCGCTGGTCGCGCCTGCCGCGCCGGTACACCCGGCACGTGGAGCAGCGGATGGCGCAGCGCCGCATCGCGCGCGCCGACATCGAGCGTGCGCTCGCCGCGCCGAGCCGCATCACCCGCGACCGGCGCGAGCGCAGCGTGCGCATCGACGCCCGGGTCGGGGGCCGCCCGCTCAAGGTGTGGGTCGCCGAGCCGTGGCCGCCACGCGACGAGATCGTGCTGAAGTCCGCGGCCTGGGGCGACGTCGACGGCTGACGCGCCATCGGCGGCTGGCAGGATGGGCGGCGCCGTGCATCCGATCGAAGGAGACCCCGTGAGCGACGACACCGCATCGACCGACCTGGCCGACCTGCTCGAGCTGGCGACGGCCGTGGCCGTGGAGGCCGGCGAGCTCGCGCTCGAGCGGCGCCGGGCCGGCGTGACCGTGGCGGCGACCAAGTCGAGCATCGAGGACATCGTGACCGAGGCCGATCGCGAGGCGGAGGCGCTCATCCGCTCGCGCATCGACGCGGCGCGGCCCGACGACGGCTTCCTCGGCGAGGAGGGCAACGTGGCCGAGAGCCGCACCGGCCTCACCTGGGTGGTCGACCCGATCGATGGCACGGTCAACTACTTCTACGACCGGCCCGCGTGGTCGGTGAGCGTGGCGCTCGTCGAGGGCGATCCGTGGAACGGCGGCCGGGCGGTGGTCGGCGCCGTGTTCAACCCCGTCAGCGGCGAGCTGTTCCGCGCCTCCCGCGGTGGCGGCGCCTGGCTGGGCGAGCGACGCCTGCGGGTGAACGAGGGCGTCGCACTGGAGCTCGCGCTCGTCGCGACCGGCTACGCCTACAAGGCCGAGACGCGCATCCGCCAGGCCTCGATCGTGGAGGGCGTGATCGGCAAGGTGCGCGACGCGCGACGCATCGGCAGCGCGGCCCTCGAGCTCTGCGACGTGGCCGCCGGCCGCACCGACGTGTACTACGAGAACGAGCTGAGCCCGTGGGACTACGCGGCCGGCGCGCTGATCGTCGAGGAGGCCGGCGGGCGCTTCGACATCCACCCCAGCGCGGGCATGGCGTTCATGGTCGCCGGCGAGGCGGCGCTCGGCGAGCAGCTGCGCGGCCTGCTGGTCGAGCTGGGGCAGTAGCTCAGTCCGCGAGCAGACCGTCCTCCAGCCGCAGCACGCGGTCGGCGGCGGCCAGCAGCTCGGGCTCGTGGCTGACCGCGAGCACGGCGACGCCGCGGCGGGCCTCCTCGCGCAGCACGTCGAGCACGGCGGCGCGCTGCTCGGCATCGAGGCCAGTGGTCGGCTCGTCGAGCAGCAGCAGCTCGGCGCCGCGGGCGAGCCCTTGAGCCAGCAGCACGCGCTGGCGCTGCCCGCCGGAGAGCTCGGCGAAGGGCCGCGCCGCGAGCTCGAGCATGTCGACGCGGGCGAGCGCGTCGTCCACGAGCATCCGCTCGACCGCCCGGCGGTGCCGCAGCGGGGTGCGCAGCGCCCATGCGCCGATCGCGGCCACGTCGCGCACGGTGATGGGCAGGCGCTCGGGCGCCGCGCTGCGCTGCGGCACGTAGGCGTGCGCCGCGACGAGGCGCCGCGCGGAGCCGCTGCTCGGTGCCAGCACGCCGGCCAGCGCGTCGAGCAGGGTCGACTTGCCGGCGCCGTTCGGGCCGGCGATCACGGTGATCGCGCCGCGCGGCACGTCGAGGTCGACGCCGCGCAGCACCTCGCGCGCGCCCAGCTCGACGCGCAGCGCGCGCAGCTCGGCGGCGTTCGCGGGGGCGCCGACCGCATCCGCTCGCGCGGCGGAGGGCAGGACGGATGAGGGGGAGCGCACACCGCAAACCTAGCATTTGATAATCGTTATCAGTTAACGCTACGGTCGCTCCTCGTGACCTGGCTCCTCGATCCGCTCTCCCTCGACTTCGTGCTGCGCGCCCTCATCGGCGGCGCGATCGTCGCGGCGATCTGCGGCATCGTGGGCACCTGGGTCGTCATCCGGGGCATGGCCTTCCTCGGCGAGGCGCTCGCCCACGGCATGCTGCCCGGCGTCGCCCTCGCCACCCTGCTCGGCGCCCCCGTGCTGCTCGGCGCCGCGGTGAGCGCCGCCGCCATGAGCTTCGGCATCGGCATCGTGCAGCGCCGCGCCAAGCTCTCGTACGACACCAGCATCGGCATGCTCTTCGTGGGCATGCTCGCGCTCGGCGTGATCGTCATCTCGCACTCGGCGAGCTTCGCCACCGATGCGACCGCGATCCTCTTCGGCGACATCCTCGCCATCTCGGCCGCGGACCTCGTGCAGCTCGCCGTCGCCCTCGCCGTCACCGTGGCGGTCGCGGCACTCTGCCACCGCGCGCTCGTCGCCGAAGCGTTCGACCCGCGGGTCGCGAGCGTGCTCGGCCTGCGCCCGCGCCTCGCCCGGGTCGCGCTCGTCGGGCTCGTGACCATCGCCGTCGTCGCCTCGTACCAGGCGGTCGGATCGCTGCTCGTCGTCGGCCTGCTGCTCGCGCCGGCCGTCGCGGCCGGGCACTGGACCCGCCGCATCCCGGCGACGACGGCGCTCGCCGCGCTCATCGGCGCCGTCGCGGTGCTCGCGGGGCTGCTCGTCTCCTGGCACGCCGGCACCGCGGCGGGCGCGTCCATCGCGGCCGTCGCCATCCTCACCGCCGGCGTCTCGGGGGTGCTGCGCGCCGCCGTGCGCGCGGCCCGCCGCTCGAGCGCATCCGCCGACCAGGGGGTGCTCGCCCCCGTCTGACCCGCATCCTCCGCCGAGTTCCGGCGATCCGCTGGCTTGCGAGCTTCGCAGCAGCGTTCCTCCGGAACTCGATGAGCTGCACAACCGATCCGCCCCTGAAAGGCACCATGCTCCACCGCAAGACCCTGCTCATCCCGGCCGTCGCCGTGCTCGCCCTCACGGGCTGCGCCGGCGGTGCGGCCCCCGCCGAGACCCCCGAGCCGACCTCCGCGGGCCACGGCGCCGTCGAGGGCGCCGCCGAGGTCAGCGAGCCGCAGCTGCACCTCACGACGATCGACCCCGAGGGCTCGGTGACGCAGCTCGACCTGCTCGACGAGTCGGTCGTCGACGTCGGCGCGATCGATGCCGCGAGCGCGATGACCACCGACGGCCGCTACCTCTTCGCGAGCGGATCGGAGGGGGTCGCGATCGTCGACAGCGGCATGTGGACCTGGGACCACGTGGACCACTTCCACTACTACCGCGGCACCCCGAGCGTCGTCGGCACCGTGCCGGGGGAGGGTGACGCGGTCGTCGCGACCACGAACCTCTCGACCACCGGATCGACCGGGCTGTTCTTCGCGGACAGCGGTGAGGCGGTGCTGCTCGACACCGAGGCACTGTCGAAGCGCGAGCTCGTCGAGCGCTTCCGGCTCGAGCTCGAGCCGCAGGCCGGCGTGCTGGCGCCCATCGGCTCGCACGCGCTGCTCGCCGCCGACGGCGTCGTGCAGGTGCTCTCCGCCGAGGGCGAGCCGAGCGGGCCCGCCGCGGACTGCGTCGACCCCGGGGGTACGATCACGACCCGCGTCGGCGCGGTGATCGGCTGCGCCGACGGCGCGCTGCTCGCCACCGTGGACGGCGACGAGGTCGCGCTCGAGACGATCGCCTACCCGGCCGACGCAGCGCCGCGCGCCACGAGCTTCGTCAACCGCGAAGGCCGTCCCACCGTCGCCGCGCTGGCGGGCGAGCAGGGCGTCTGGCTGCTCGACACTCGCGAGCGCACCTGGACGCTGCTGCCCGCGCCCGCCCCGCTCGTGCAGGTCACCGCGGTCGACGACGACGCCGAGCACGTGCTCGCCCTCGCCGCCGACGGCCGGGTGCTCGTGCTCGACGGCAGCGGCGCGCAGCTCGCGGCGACCGAGCCGCTCGTGGACGCCTCCCAGCCCGGCGCGACCCTCATCGCCGACCAGCAGCGCGCCTACCTCAGCGCACCCGCCGAGGGGCTGCTCGTCGAGATCGACTTCGCCGACGGGGCCCGCATCGCGCGCACCTTCGAGACGGCGACCGAGCCCGCGTTCACGGCGCTGACGGGGCGGTGACCGGCATGCGCATCCGCTCGCTCCTCGCCGTCGGCGTCGCCGGCGTGCTCGCCCTCTCCGGCTGCAGCGACGTCGCCGGCGACGACCGGCCGCTCGTGGTCGTGACCACCAACATCCTCGGCGATGTCGTCGGCGAGCTCGTCGGCGACCAGGCCGAGGTGCTCACGCTCATGAAGCCGAACGCCGACCCGCACTCCTTCGAGATCTCGGCGCAGGAGGCGGCGCGCCTCCGCTCCGCGGATCTGCTGGTCTCGAACGGCCTCGGCCTCGAGGAGGGGCTGCAGCAGCACCTCGACTCGGCCGAGGGGGTCGAGCAGTTCGTCGCGGGTGAGGCGATCCAGGTCCTGGACTACGCGGTCGGCGACGCCGCAGGCCAGCCCGACTCGCACTTCTGGACCGATCCCGAGCGGATGCTCGACGTCGTCGACGGCCTGCAGCCCGTGCTGCAGGAGCTCGGCGTGCTCGACGCCGAGGCGGCCACCGCCTACCGCGGCGAGATCGAGCGGCTCGACGCCGACATGAGCGCCGCGTTCGCCGCGATCCCCGCCGAGCGCCGCGCGCTCGTCACCAACCACCACGTCTTCGGCTACCTCGCGGAGCGCTTCGGCTTCGACGTGATCGGCGCGATCATCCCCGGCGGCACGACCCTCGCCGCGCCGAGCGCCTCCGACCTCGCCTCGCTCGTCGGCGCCGTCGAGCAGGCAGGCGTGCCCGCGATCTTCGCCGAGTCGTCGTCGCCCGACCGGCTCGCCCAGGCCCTCGCCAGCGAGGCCGACCTCCACGTCGAGGTGATCGAGCTGTTCACCGAGTCGCTGACGGATGCGCAGGGCGGCGCACCCGACTACCTGACCATGATGCGCGTCAACACCGAGCGCATCACCACCGGGCTCTCGTCCTGAGACCCCGAAACCCACTGGAAAGAGAAGGACACAGCATGCGCGCACAGCACCTGCGCCGAGCCGGGCTCCTCGCCCTCGCGGCGGGCACGGTCATCGGCCTCGCGGCCTGCAGCAGCACCGCCACCGGCGACGGCGGCACCGATGACGGGGCGGCCACCGCGGCCGGTTCCCGCGTCGCGATCTCGGTGCCGAACGGCATCGTCGTGCTCGACGGCGAGACCCTCGAGGTCGTCGACGAGTTCGACACCGAGGAGTTCACCCGCCTCAACCCGGCCGGCGACGGCCGCGGTGTGATGGTCACCATGAGCGAGGGCTTCCAGGTGCTCGACACCGCCGCCGGCACCACCGGCGCGGCCGAGCTCACCGACCTCGTCTTCGAGGCCGACACCGCGGGCCACGTCGTGCGGCACGGCGGCAAGACCGTGCTCTACGCCGACGGCACGAGCGACAGCACGATCTTCGACACCGCGGACCTCTTCGCGAACGAGGGCGAGCTGCCCGAGACCGAGACGATCCCGGGCGTCGAGGCGCACCACGGCGTCTCGGTAGTGCTCGAGGACGGCACCTTCCTCACCACCCGCGGCAACGCGGACGGCCGCAGCAGCATCGAGGTGCTCGACGCCTCGGGTGCGTCGCTCGCCACGAGCGACCAGTGCCCCGGCGTGCACGGCGAGGGCACCGCGGCCGACGAGGCCGTGGTCTTCGGCTGCGAGAACGGCGCGCTGCTCGTCAAGGACGGCGAGATCACCAAGCTCGAGGCGCCCGACCAGCCCTACGGGCGCATGGGCAACGCCTACGTCAGCGAGACCAGCCCGCTGGTCGTCGGCGACTACAAGCACGACCGCGACGCCGAGGGCTACCTGCTGCACGAGGTCGTCGTGATCGACACCGCGGCCGAGACCTACGAGGTCACCGCGCTGCCCGAGGGCGTCGAGTACACCTTCCGCGACATCGCGCGCGGCCCCGACGACCTGGCGTACATCCTCGCCAGCGACGGCTCGATCCACGTCTTCGACCCCGCCACGGCGGAGATCGTCGACGAGTTCCCCGTAGTCGAGGCCTGGGAGGGCCCGGCCGAGTGGCAGGACGCGCACCCGGCGATCGTCATCGACGGCGACATCGCCTACGTGACCGAGCCGGCCGCGAACACGGTGCACGCCGTCGACCTCACCACCGGCGAGATCGTGGCGAGCGTCGAGCTCGACGCGGCCCCGAACGAGATCGCGGTCGCCTCGGGTCGCTGATCGACCGCATCCGCTCGTCCAGCTGACGGGCGAGCGGATGCACGGAGGGCCGGGACGCATCGTCCCGGCCCTCCGTCGTGCTCGCGACTAGTGCGCTGCGATCCACACCGTCGTATCGCTCGGCAGCCCGGCGCGCGAGATCTCGCCCGAGCAGAGCAGCGTCGTGCCCGCGGGCACCTCCACCGGCTGCTCGCCGAGGTTCGCGATCACCGTGACGTCGCCGTTGCGGAACGCCAGCACCTCGGGCCCGTAGCCGTCGAGCCACTCGAGCGAGCCGTGGCCGAGCGCGTGCGTGCGGCGCACCGCGAGCGCGCGGCGGTAGAGCTCGAGCGTCGATCCGGCTCGACCCTCCTGCAGGTCCCGGGCCAGCGGGCCGTACTCGGCGGGCTGCGGAAGCCAGCTCGCGCCGGTCGCGTTGAAGCCGTAGGCGGGCGCATCCGACTCCCACGGGATCGGCACGCGGCAGCCGTCGCGGCCGTAGCGCTGGCCGCCGGTGCGGAACCAGGTGGGGTCCTGGCGGGACTCGTCGGGCAGGTCGATGGCCTCGGGCAGGCCGAGCTCCTCGCCCTGGTAGAGGTACGAGCTGCCCGGCAGCGCGAGCATCAGCGTGGTCGCGGCGCGGGCGCGGCGCAGCCCGAGCACCGGCTCCGGGAGCCCCTTCGACTTCGGGCCGATGCCGTCGCCCTGCGGGTTCTCGGCGGTCAGCGCGAGCCGCGAGGCGTGCCGCACCACGTCGTGGTTCGAGAGCACCCAGGTGCTGGGCGCGCCGACCGAGCCGAACGCGGCCAGCGAGTCGTCGATGACGGCGCGCTGCGCGGCCGCCTCCCACGGGGTCTCGAGGTACTCGAAGTTGAAGGTCTGGTGCATCTCGTCCGGGCGCACCCAGTCGGCCAGCTTCGCCAGCGGCTGCACCCAGGCCTCGCCGGCCAGCATCCGCTCGCCCTCGTAGCCGTTCAGCAGCTCGCGCCACTCTCGGTAGATCGGATGCACGCCCGGCTGCGCCCAGTACGGCGGGGTGTCGCCGCTCTCGATGCCGCCGCCCATGCTGCCGGCCTCGACCGGCGGCGTGTAGTCGGGCAGCCCGTCGACCTTGATAAGGCCGTGCGCCACGTCGACGCGGAAGCCGTCGACGCCGCGATCGAGCCAGAAGCGCAAGACATCCAGGAACTGCTCCTGCACGGCGCGGTTGCTCCAGTCGAAGTCGGGCTGGCTCGAGTCGAAGAGGTGCAGGTACCACTGGCCCGGCTGCCCGTCGGCCTCGGTCACCTGGGTCCAGGCGGGACCGCCGAAGACGGACTCCCAGTTGTTCGGGGGCACCTCGCCGTGCTCGCCGCGTCCGTCGCGGAACAGGTAACGGGCGCGCTCGGCGGAGCCCGGTGCGGCGGCCAGCGCCTCCTGGAACCAGACGTGCTGGTCGCTCGAGTGGTTCGGCACGAGGTCGACGATGATGCGCAGGCCCAGGCGGCTGGCCTCGGCGCGCAGCGCGTCGAAGTCGTCGAGCGTGCCGAAGAGCGGGTCGACGCCGCAGTAGTCGGCCACGTCGTAGCCGGCGTCCTTCTGCGGCGAGGTGAAGAAGGGCGAGAACCAGACCGCGTCGACCCCCAGCTCGGCGAGTGCCGGCAGCCGGGTGGTGATGCCGGCGAGGTCGCCGATGCCGTCGCCGTTGCCATCCGCGAAGGAGCGGGGGTAGACCTGGTAGATGACTGCGGAGCGCCACCACTCGGCGCCGGGAGAGGTCGTCATGGGGCCACGCTATCGACGGGGCCCTGGGAGCGCGAGGGCGTTCCGATGAGCGGACGAGGAGAGCGGATGCACGGGGACGGCGAATCCGGCCTGCGCGCGTGGCGCTACCGACTGCGCCGCGAGGGGCTGATCCCCGAGGAGCAGGAAGAGCCCGAGGTGCGCGCCGCGGATGCGGGCACCCCCGGCATCGAGGCCCGCGCCGCCTACGTCGAGACCGTCATCCAGCAGGCCATCCGCCGCGGCGACTTCGACAACCTGCGCGGCGCCGGCAAGCCGCTGGAGGGGCTCGACCGCGGCCACGACCCCGACTGGTGGATCCGCCGCAAGATCGAGTCGGAGCGCATCACCGGCCTCGGCCCGCCCGCGATCCTGCTGCGCACCGAGGACGCGCAGCTCGACGAGCGGCTCGACCGCCTGCACCGCGAGGGCGAGGTGCGCGAGGCGCTCGACGACTTCAACCGCCGCGTCGTGCACGCCCGCCGCCAGCTGCTCGGCGGCCCTCCCGTGATCACGCCGCTGCGCGACGTGCCGGCCGAGCTGGCCGCCTGGCGCGGCCGCCGCGAGGAGCGCCAGCGGGCGGCCGCCGAACGCGTCGAGGCCGAGCGGATGCGCTGGGCCGCGATGACGCCGAAGGAGCGTCGAGCGGCCCGCCGGTCGGGGGAGCGACCCCCGGTCTGACCGATTCGGACGCGCCCCGAACCCGTGCTACTCTCTCCTGGTGCCTCTGGCGCGGATGACCCGCGCGCGAGGTCACGCCCCGATAGCTCAGTGGTAGAGCACTTCCATGGTAAGGAAGGGGTCGTCAGTTCAATCCTGACTCGGGGCTCCGGCTTCACCCCGGCGATTCGGCCGAGGCGCTGCCCGTGGCGGGATAGCTCAGTTGGTTAGAGCACACGACTCATAATCGTGAGGTCGCGGGTTCAAGTCCCGCTCCCGCTACAGATGTGAAAGCGGCTCCTCGGAGCCGCTTTCGTCGTTAAACGGCCGCGACCGCCGAGACCTCGACGAGCGCGCCGGGACGGCCGAGCCGCACGACGCTGATCACGGTGACCGGCGTCGCGTGCTGGCCCCAGACCTCGATCACCGCCGGGTAGGTCGCGTTCGGATCGACCTCGGCGGCGAGGTGCACGGTCATCATCGCGACGTCCGCCCGCGCGGCGCCGCCCTCGGCGAGCACCGCCAGCACGTTGCGCAGCGCCTGCTTGGTCTGCTCGAGCGCGCCCTCGAGCATCTCGCCGTCCTTCGTCACGCCGTTCTGGCCGCCGACGAAGAGCAGTCGACCGCTCGCGATGGCGCCCTGGGCGTAGTACGGGCTCTGCTCGAGCCCCGCGGGGTTGAGGAACTCGATGGGCATGAGCCGCTCCTTCGCCCGAGGTAACCGTGTTCGAAGGTTATTCCGGAATGCGGATGCGTGAAAGGGTGTTCACTTCTCCCGTGACCGAAGCGAACCTGGCCGAGCAGTTCAAGAGCGCCTTCCGCGCGCACCCGGCCGGAGTCGCGGTGGTCGCCGCGCGCGACGCCGAGGGTCCGGTCGGCCTCACCGCCTCCAGCGTCTCCTCCGTCTCCGTCGAGCCGGCCGCCCTCGTGTTCTCGGTCACCCGCGCCCGAGGTTCGGCCGGGCGCGTGCTCGCCGCCGAGGAGATCACCGTCAACCTGCTCACCACCGCCGACGTCGGCACGGCGAAGAGCTTCGCGGTCTCCGGCGCCGAGCGCTTCACCGCCGCCGAGCAGTGGCGGGGCCTCGACGAGCTGCCCTGGCTGGCCTCCGCGGGCTCGTCGCTGCGCTGCCGCCCGATCAGCACCCACCGCGTCGGCGACTCCACCGTGGTCGTGGCCGAGGTGCTCGAGGTGCTGGCGCAGAACCCGGGGGAGCCGCTCGTCTACCACGACCGCGCCTTCCACCGGCTCTCGGACGACTCCTTGCTGTGAGGCCCGCACCGTAGGATCGTCGGGTGCCAGTGAACCCCGAGATCCAGGGCCGGAGCTACCCGGCCACCGAGCCGTACCTCGTGGGCCGCGAGAAGGTGCGCGAGTTCGCCCGCGCCGTGCTCGCGAGCAGCCCGCTCTCGCTCGACCCGGCCGCCGCGAAGGCCGCCGGCTTCGCCGACGTCATCGCCCCGCCGACCTTCCCGGTCGTCGTGCAGGAGCACTCCCTCGCGCAGCTGCTCGCCGACCCCGAGGCGCAGATCGACTTCAGCCGCGTCGTGCACGGCGACCAGCGCTTCCAGTACAGCCGCCCGATCGTGGCCGGCGACGAGCTCGTCGCCACCCTCACCGTCACGAGCGTCAAGAGCCTCGGCGGCAACTCGATGGTCACCGCCGAGTCTGCCATCGTCGACGCGTCCGGCGCGCACGTCGTGACCGCCATCTCGACCCTCGTCGTGCGAGGAGAGGACTGATGAGCACCCTGCAGAGCCTCGAGAAGGGCCAGGTCGTCGCCGAGGCGACCTTCGCCCTCAGCCGCGACACCCTCGTGCGCTACGCCGGAGCCTCCGGCGACTTCAACCCGATCCACTACCGCGACGACGTCGCCGCCTCCGTCGGCCTGCCGGGCGTGCTCGCCCACGGCATGCTCACCATGGGCTTCGCCGTGCAGCCGGTCGTCGACTGGCTCGGCGCGGACGGCTACGTCAGCGACTACCAGGTGCGCTTCACGCGGCCCGTGGTGGTCGACCCGGCCCAGGGCGCATCCGTCACCGTCACCGCGACGGTCGGCGTTGTGAATGACGACGGCACCGCCCGCATCGACCTCAAGGTCGTCGTCGGCGAGCAGACCGTGCTCGGCAAGTCCCAGGCAGTGGTCTCGCCGTGGCCCGGAGCCTGAGCGGGCTCACCACGCTCCGCGTCGGCGGCGAGCCGCGCCTGTTGCTCGAGCCGGCGACCCGCGACGAGATCGTCGACGCGGCCCTCGACACCTGGGCCAGCGGCGAGGAGTGGCTGCTGCTCGGCGGCGGCTCGAACACCGTGATGGCGGATGAGGGCTTCGACGGCACCGTCATCCGCATCCGCTCGTCCGGCATCGCCGAGATCGCCTCGGACCGAGCGGATCGCGTGCGCCTGCGCGTCGAGGCCGGTCACGACTGGGATGCGCTGGTCGCGCACTCGGTCTCGCTCGGGTTGAGCGGCATCGAGGCGCTGAGCGGCATCCCCGGATCGGTCGGCGCCGCGCCCGTGCAGAACATCGGCGCCTACGGCCAGGAGGTGGCCGAGACGCTCGTCGCGATCGACTTCCTCGACTACCTGACGGGCGAGGTGGTGCGCCTGAGCGCCGACGAGCTCGAGCTCGGCTACCGCTGGAGCGCGCTCAAGGGCGGGCGTCAGGGCGTCGTGCTCGCGGTCGAGTTCGACATGGCCCCGGGCGGTGCGGCGCCGGTGCGCTACGCGCAGCTCGCGAATGCGCTCGGCGTCGAGCTGGGCACCGCCGTCGACCCCGCCGCGACCCGCGAGGCCGTGCTCGGCCTGCGCGCCTCGAAGGGCATGGTGCTCGATGCGGGCGACCCCGACACCGCGAGCGCGGGCAGCTTCTTCACGAACCCCATCGTCAGCGCGGCCTTCGCGGCCGACCTGCCGGAGGGGGCTCCGCGGTTCCCGGTCAGCGCATCCGCTCCACCCGACCGCGTCGTGCCGCTCGACGGCTCGGGTGGCTCGCTGCAAGTCGATCCGGTGCCGCGCGAGGCGCCGCAGGTGAAGCTCAGTGCGGCCTGGCTCATCGAGCACGCCGGCATCTCCCGCGGCTTCCGGCTGCCCGGCTCGAGCGCGGCCATCAGCTCGAAGCACACGCTCGCGCTCACCAACCAGGGCGGCGCGACGGCCGATCAGATCGCCGAGCTGGCGCGCTACGTGCAGACCCGCGTGCTCGCCGAGTTCGGGGTCTTCCTGCACCCCGAGCCAGTGCTGGTGGGCGTCTCGCTCTAGAGTTCCATGCGCTCGAACGAGCTGGTGACGGCGTCGTCGGTCAGGAGTACGCTCCGAGCAGTCCTGCTCCACTCCCACTCCGAGGAGACCGATGATCCACGCGCGCGGGCTCTCCCGCACCTTCGATACGAAGCACGGCCGCGAGAAGAAGCAGGTGCTCGCGGTGCAGGGCGTCGACCTCGACGTCGAGGCTGGCGAGATCGTCGGCTTCCTCGGCCCGAACGGCGCCGGCAAGACGACCACGCTGCGCATGCTGACGACGCTGCTCAAGCCGACGGCGGGCACCGCGACGGTGGCGGGGTTCGACGTGGCCACGCAGGCCGTCGACGTGCGGCGCAGCATCGGCTACGTCTCGCAGTCCGGCTCCACGAGCCCCGAGGCGCAGGCCGGCGAGGAGATCGTCGACCACGGCATGCTCTACGGCATCAGCAAGCAGCAGGCCGAGGCCCGCGGTCACGAGCTCTTCGAGCAGCTCGATCTCGGCGGCATGTGGACCCGCCAGCCGCGCACCCTCTCGGGCGGCCAGCGGCGCCGCCTCGACATCGCCATGGGTCTGGTGCACGACCCCAAGCTCGTCTTCCTCGACGAGCCGACCACGGGCCTCGACCCGCAGGCCCGCGCCAACCTCTGGACCCACATCTCGGCGCTGCGCTCCGAGCACGGCAGCACCGTGTTCCTCACCACGCACTACCTCGACGAAGCGGATGCGCTCTGCGACCGCATCCTCGTCATCGACCACGGCGAGATCGTCGCGAGCGACACCCCCGAGACGCTCAAGCAGCAGGTCGCCGGCGACCTCATCGAGGTGATCGTCGCCTCCGCCGACCAGGTGGCCCCGACCGCCGCGCGCCTCACCGCGCTGGCGGGAGCGGACGCGGAGGTCGCCGACCGCACGGTCAGCGTGCGCGTGCCCCGCGCCGGCACCGAGCTGCCCGGCCTGCTGCGCAGCCTCGACGCCGACGGCGTCGTGCTCGAGTCGATCGAGGTGCGCCGCCCCACCCTCGACGACGTGTTCCTCGAACTCACCGGGCGCTCGCTGCGCGAGCACGCTTGAGAGGCGCTGCCATGACCTTCCTGCGCGAGACGTCGATCGTCTTCAACCGCCAGCTGCGCATGAACCTGCGCAACCCCGCCTGGGTCATCATCGGGCTGCTGCAGCCGGTGCTCTACCTGGCGCTCTTCGGTCCGCTGCTCGAGAGCTTCGCGCCCATGCTCGGCACCGACAACGCCTACATGGTGTTCGTGCCCGGCCTGCTCATCCAGCTCGGCATCTTCGGTGCCCTCTTCGCCGGCTTCAGTCTCATCTCCGAGTGGCGCTCCGGCGTCATCGAGGCCGAGCGCGTGACCCCGGCCAGCCGCACCGCGCTGCTGCTCGGGCGGGTGCTGCGCGACTCGGTGCAGCTCGCGGTGCAAGGCGTCGTGCTCATCGTGCTCGGCTTCGCCTTCGGCCTGCGCGGCTCGATCGGCGGCATGCTCGTCGGCCTGCTCATCACGATCGCGCTCGGCACCGCCTGCGCCTCCGCGTCGAACGCCCTCGCGCTGACCACCAAGAGCGAGGACGTCATGGCCCCGCTCATCAACTCGGTGGCGCTGCCCGTGCTGCTGCTCTCGGGCATCCTCATCCCCATGACGGTCGGGCCGCAGTGGCTGCGCACGATCAGCGACTTCGTGCCCACCAAGCACATCGTCGACGCGGTGCGCGCGGTCTTCGCGGGCGACTTCGGCGACTCCGTCGTGCTGTGGGGCATCGGCTGGACGGTGGTGCTCGTCGTGCTCGGGCTCTGGGCCGGCACGCGCACGTTCCGCAAGGAGAACGCGTAGTGCCAGCCGCCGCGGTCGGCATCGCCGCCAGCCTGGCCGTGTCGACGACGGCCGAGCGGATGCGGCGACGCCGCGTGACGACGCCGGCCCGCCGCATCCGCTGGCCGCTTAGCCTGATCGCATGAGCACCGCTGCACCCTCCCTCGAGCGCTGGGACTCCTGGCGCGAAGCGCGCTGGCGCCTCGTCAGCGGCCCGCACGGCCCGGCCGCGCTGACCACCACCGAGTGGCTCACCGCCGAGCCGCGCGCGATCGACGGGCTGCCGGGCGCTTGGTCGGCAGTCGACGGCGCCGCGAGCGACGGTGCAGGCACCGTCGTGCGAGCGGGCGACGACGTGCCCCACGGCGATGCCGTGCTGCGCGTGATCGTGCGCGACGGCGCGGTGGGCCTGCGCATCTTCGATCCCGCATCCGCTCGTCGCGCAGCGCTGACCGGGCTCGGGGCGTTCGACTACGACGAGCGCTGGCTCGTGCCGGGCCGCTTCGTGCCCGCTCCCGATGGCGCCACCCGCGTCGTCGAGTCGGTCGACGGCTACCGCGCCGAGAAGCCCCACGTCGGCACGGTCGAGGCCCGCATCGGCGCGGAGGACGTGGCGCTCGTCGTCAGCCAGGCCGCGGACGGCACGCTGAGCGCCGTCGTGCGCGACGGCACGAGCGGCGTCGAGTCGTACCGCTTCCGCTTCGTGCCGATCAGCGCACCGGATGCGGATGGGGCGGTCGTCATCGACTTCACCCGCGCCTTCTCGCCGCCCTGCTCCTTCAGCGACCACTTCGTCTGCCCGCTGCCGGCGCCGTCGAACATCCTCGCGACCCGCATCGAGGCCGGCGAACACGCCCCGCGCTTCGCCTGAGCGTCGCCGGTCGCCCCTAGAGTGATCGCCGGACGGCGCCGCCCGAGCGCCCGAGTTCCAGGGGGAACCTCATGATCGACTTCAACAGCAGCTCCATCTTCAAGCTCTCGCACGTCGACGCCGCGCAGATCGCTCCGCAGGTGCAGGCGCTGCTCGTGGAGGGCGAGCAGATCCTCGTCGCGGCGAAGACCGTGCGCGACTTCGTCGTCTTCACCGATAAGCGCATCATCGCGTGCAACGTGCAGGGCCTCACGGGCAAGAAGCGCGACTTCACGACGCTGCCCTACAACAAGGTGCAGGCGTTCTCGGTGGAGTCAGCCGGCACCTTCGACCTCGACGCCGAACTCGAGCTGTGGTTCAGCGGGCTCGGCAAGGTGCGCTTCGAGTTCAAGGGCGCCTTCGACATCACGTACCTCGGCCGTCTCATCGCGAGCAAGATCCTCTGAACACGGCGAAGGGGCCCGGATGCGCGCATCCGGGCCCCTTCATCCGTCGCCGCGCCGTCGCTCCTGCGGCGCGCTGCGTGCGTCGGCTCAGCTGAGCGCGGCGCCCACCACGTCGCGGGCCTCGGCCAGCACCTGCTGCAGGTGCTCGTCGCCCTTGAAGGACTCGGCGTAGATCTTGTAGACGTCCTCGGTGCCGGAGGGGCGGGCCGCGAACCAGGCGCTCTCGGTCGTGACCTTGAGGCCGCCGATCTTCGCGCCGTTGCCGGGGGCCTCGGTGAGCTTGCCGGTGATCGCCTCGCCCGCGAGCGTGGTGGCGGTGACCTGCTCGCCGCTGAGCTTGCCGAGCTTGGCCTTCTCGTCGCGGGTGGCCGGGGCGTCAACGCGCGAGTACGCCGGGTCGCCGAACTGCTCCGTGAGACCGCGGTAGAGCTCGGACGGGGTCGAGCCGGTGACGGCCGTGATCTCGCTCGCCAGCAGCGCCAGGATGATGCCGTCCTTGTCGGTCGACCAGACGCGGCCGTCCTTGCGCAGGAACGAGGCGCCCGCGCTCTCCTCGCCGCCGAAGCCGACGGAGCCGTCGAGCAGACCGGGCACGAAGAACTTGAAGCCCACCGGCACCTCGAGCAGCGTGCGGCCGAGGCTGCCCGCGACCCGGTCGATCATGGCGCTGGAGACGAGGGTCTTGCCGACCGCCGCATCCGGCTGCCAGCCGTCGCGGTTGCGGTAGAGGTAGTCGATGGCGACCGCGAGGTAGTGGTTCGGGTTCATGAGGCCGTCGCGGGTGACGATGCCGTGGCGGTCGCTGTCGGCGTCGTTGCCGGTGGCGATGTCGTACGAGGCGCCGCCGGTCATCCGCTCGATGAGCGACGCCATGGCGTTCGGGCTCGAGCAGTCCATGCGGATCTTGCCGTCCCAGTCGAGCGTCATGAACTGGAACCGCGGGTCGACCTCGGGGTTGAGCACCGTGAGGTCGAGCTTGTGCCGGTCGGCGATGGCGGCCCAGAAGTCGACGGCCGCGCCGCCGAGCGGGTCGGCGCCGATGCGGATGCCCGCGTCGCGGATCGCGTCGAGGTTCAGCACCGAGGGCAGGTCGTCGACGTAGGTGCCGAGGAAGTCGTAGCCCCGCGTCGCGCCCTGCGCCTGGGTCCAGGGCACGCGCCGCACGCCGGCGAGGCCGGCCTCGAGCAGCTCGTTCGCGCGGTTCGCGATCCAACCGGTGGCGTCGCTGTCGGCCGGTCCGCCGTGCGGCGGGTTGTACTTGAAGCCGCCGTCGCGGGGCGGGTTGTGGCTGGGGGTCACGACGATGCCGTCGACCTGGCGGCCCGCGGGCGCGGCGCCGTTGGGGCCGAGCCGCAGGATCGCGTGCGAGACCGCCGGGGTCGGCGTCCAGCTCTCGCGGTCGTCGACGAGCACCTCGACGCCGTTCGCGACGAGCACCTCGATCGCGGTGCGCCAGGCGGGCTCGCTGAGCGCGTGGGTGTCGCGGCCGATGAGCAGCGGGCCGTCGATGCCCTGGCCCTTGCGGTACTCGACGATCGCCTGCGTGGTCGCGGCGATGTGCGCGTCGTTGAAGGCGCCGTCGAGGGCGCTGCCGCGGTGGCCGGACGTGCCGAACGCCACGCGCTGGGCGGGGTCCGTCAGGTCGGGCTGGATGTCGTAGTACGCGCTGAGCAGGGCGTCAACGTCGATGAGGTCGCTGGGCTGGGCGAGCTGGCCGGCACGGGAATGCATGGCACGATCCTGCCAGCTTCCACCGTGCATCCGCTCGGCTCCGGGCCGGCTCCCTGGCGCGGGGCGCCCGGGCCGCCGTCAGGCCTCGGTCTCGTCCTCGACCTTCGGCCGTTCGCGCACGGCGACCCGCTCGATGCGGTGCCCGTCCACGGCGACGACCTCGAGCAGGTGCCCCTCGAGCTCGACGACGTCGCCCGGCTGGGCGAGGTGGCCGAGCTGCTCGAGCACGAGGCCGGCGACGGTGTCGTAGCGCCCCTCCGGCAGCTCGGTGTCGAGCATCGTCGCGAGCTCGTCGGCGGCGAGGCCGCCGTCGACCTCGAGCACGTCACCGCGGCGCAGGCTCGAGTCCTCGGGGTCGCGGTCGCGGTCGTACTCGTCGTAGATCTCACCGACGAGCTCCTCGACGAGGTCCTCCATCGTGACGATGCCGTCGGTGCCGCCGTACTCGTCGATGACGACGGCGATGTGGTGGCCCTCGCCGCGCATGCGGGCGAGCGCGTCGAGCACGGTATTGCTGGCGGGCAGGGCGAGGATCGGGCGCAGCATCGTCGACACCGCGGTCGTCGTCGTGGCCGAGGGGTGGTTCGCCGCCGCGGCCATGAGGTCGCGCACGTGCACGAAGCCGCGGACGTCGTCGACGTCGCCGTCGATGAGTGGGAAGCGCGAGTAGCCGAGCTGCAGGCTCAGCCGGTAGACCTCGTCGACGCTCGCGGCCTGCTCCACGAAGGTCACGTCGGGGCGCGGGCGCATGACCTCGCTGAGGCGGCGGTCGCTGGCGCGGAACACGTCGGTGAGCAGCAGCTTGCGCTCGTCGGGCAGGTACTCGTTCGAGTCGATCATCTGCCGCACCTCCTCCTCCGTCACCTGGTCGCTGGCGGCGTGCGGGTCGCTGCCGAGCAGGCGCACGACGAGGTTGGTCGACGCGGAGAGCAGCCAGATGGCCGGGCGCATGAGGGTGGCCAGCGCGTTGAGCGGAGGCGCGAGCACCTTCGTGAAGGCCACCGGGTGCTGCATGGCGAGGCGCTTGGGCACGAGCTCGCCGAAGACGAGCGAGAAGTAGGCGATCACGAGCGTGAGGCCGATGAAGGCGGTGGTGCCGGCGGCGCCGGCCGACATGCCCCAGCCCTCGAGCACGGGGGTGATGCTCGGCGCGATCGTCGAGGCGCCGTAGGCGGAGGAGAAGAAGCCGGCGAGGGTGACGCCGATCTGCACGGCCGAGAGGAAGCGGTTGGGGTTGCCCACGAGCTCGGCGATGCGCGCCCCGCCCTTGCCGCCCTGCTCGATCGCCTTGACCTGCGACTCGCGGAGGCTGACGATGGCCAGCTCGGTACCCGCGAACACACCGCCGATCAGGATGAAGAGGAGGACGAGACCGATATCGACGAGTGTTCCAGGCTCCATAGTGGGCCCGACGCTAGCGGCGTCCGCTTCGGGAATGCCCAGCAACCGCCCAGTGCGCGCCGCATCCGGCGCGTCAGCGCTGCAGCAGCCCCAGCTCCATCGCGCGGGTCACGGCGCGGGTGCGGTCGCGCACGCCGAGCTTGTCGAACACGTGCCCGAGATGGCTCTTCACGGTGGCCTCGCCGAGGAACAGCCGCTCGGCGATCTCGGGGTTGCTGAGCCCGTCGGCCACGAGCGCCAGCACCTCGCGCTCCCGGGGGGAGAGGCTCGGTGTCGAACCGCGGTCGGCCATGCCGCGCACGAGGCTCGCCGCGAGCGCCGGCGCCAGCGCGGTGTCGCCGCGGGCCACCGCGCGCACGCCGGCCACGATCTCCTCCGGCGGCGCAGCCTTGAGCAGGTAGCCGCTCGCCCCGGCCTCGATCGCGCGCAGGATGCTGTCGTCGGTCTCGTAGGTCGTCAGCACCAGCACGCGCACGGTCGGCGAGGACGAGCGGATGCGGGCGGTCGCCTCGCCCCCGTCCAGGCGCGGCATGCGCAGATCCATCACCACGACATCGGGCCGCAGCGCCTCGGCCAGCGCGACCGCGTCGAGCCCGTCGGCGGCCTCGCCGACGACCTCGATGCCCGGCTCCGCCGCGAGCAGGCCGGCGATGCCGGCGCGCACGACGGGGTGGTCGTCGGCCACGAGCACGCGCAGGGTCATGCGGTCGATCCTGCCGGGTCGGGGGTCGCGGCGCTCGCCGCGGGGGTCGGGTCGCCGGTCGGCGGTTGCGCTGCGGAATCCATTTCACGAGCCGCGGCGACGTCCGCGGCGTCAGCGCCGCCCGATCCCGTCGGCAGCCACGCGACGAGCTCGGTGCCGCGTCCTGCCCCGCTCGCGACCTCGAGGCGACCGCCCGCGAGGGCCAGGCGCTCGCGCATGCCGGCCAGCCCGAATCCGCTCGTCGGCGCGTCCGGATCGAAGCCCGCGCCGTCGTCGGCGACCACCAGGCGCACGCCGCCGTCGCGTTCGGCGATGCGCAGCCGCATCCGCTCGGCGCCCGCGTGCTTGCGGGCGTTGGCCAGGCCCTCCTGGGCCACGCGCAGCAGCACCACCTCGAGGTCGCGGGGCAGCGCCGGGGGAGCGCCCTCGACCTCGACGTCGAGCCCGGTCTCGCGGGCGAAGCGATCGGCGAGGCGATCGAGCGCGGGGCCGAGGCCGGCGTCGATGCCGAGCGGGGCGGATGCGGCCACGAGCGCGCGGGTCTCGTCGAGGGCTCTGCGGGCGGACTCCTCGAGCAGCGCCAGGGCCTCGGCCGGGTGGGCCTCGCGACGGGCGCGCTGCGCGAGCAGCACCACGCCGGTCAGATCCTGCGCGATGGTGTCGTGCAGCTCGCGGGCCCACCGCTCGCGCTCGCCCGTGGCGCCGGCCTCGCGGCCGAGCGCGGCGACCTCGGCCTGCGCGGCCTGCAGCTGCTCGACGAGGGCGGCCCGCTCGGCGCTGATCACGTGG